>ERZ1292629.1344-Hain-H43-01um-R1-1344-length-24413-cov-5_pt1 | contig 24413 bp, 34 predicted proteins | sample MGYA00564399_ERZ1292629 | MGnify/ENA primary metagenome ERZ1292629 (study PRJEB36523, sample SAMEA6512636) | groundwater metagenome | collected 2019-01-08 | study: AquaDiva: Metagenomics assemblies of 32 groundwater samples | reverse complement strand
TGGTCAAACCACTTGCCACAGTAAAGGCATCGCTTCTCTGCCATCGTCTCTCCCCTCACGGTCGGGGCCTTATCGCCCCCGCCTTACCTGCCGCAATATAGCATCATAGGCCAGCATGGAGGCAGCCTTACTCTTAAGAGTAACCTTCTCCACTTTGCTATCGAAGTAATGTTTGCCTGGCCATACAATACCAATCTCTCGCCCGGCGAAAAAACTAAGCTTTGCGCCCGCCTTCAAGGCCTTAGCTAACTCTCTCTTAGTCACTGCCATTCTCCTTCCCTCTTTTACTCTACCCCCACTATAGTCCCTCTATAGGCCATTGTCAATAGGTTTGACCCATGACTTCTAAAACTCATTAGCACTCCCAACCTCCGACTGCTAAAAAGAAGGATTGACAACCACAAAATCTCCTGCTAAAGTGTTCTTGATATGGCCAGAAGTCGTGAAGCCAAACTCAGCCCCCGCCGCGTTAAATCTAAACTCCGCGCTGTCCAGGCTACCGAACTCCGTTGCTCTGGCCTTACCTTCCCCCAAATTGCCCAACAACTGGGCTATAAGTCCCCACAAGCTACTTATGCTGCGGTTAAGCGCACCCTTGACGCCGCTATAAACCAAGCTGCTGAAGAAGAACGCAAAGTTGATCTATTGCGGCTTGAAAAGGCTATATGGTCTATATGGCCTAAAGTAATCATAGGCGACATCCCCGCCGGCTCCCTCCTCGACCGCCATCTCGAGCGCCGGGCAAAGCTCCTTGGCCTGGATGCTCCAACCCAGGTTAAGGTTGATCTCTATGCCATCGTGCGCCGCATGGCCGAGGCAGAGGGCCTCGATCCTGAAGAGGCCATACGAGAGGCTGAGACGATTTTACAGAGGGCAAAGTAATTGTGGCAGGAGAGCAGCCAATGAAAATGAAGCAGAAGATATTTATCATAAGGGATTTTGTCTATGGCGATGGGAAGCATAGCATCACGGCAGCCATACTTTACAGGGAACCGCATAAAGAGAGAAGGCTTAGAATCGGTTATCTGAAAGATGATGAGGATGATGGCCAAACGATAGGACATTGTCCTCGTGGGGTTGGTTTAAGCATATCTGAGCTGCGCCGATTATACGTATGGTTAAAGGAACAGCGAGTTAACCTTGGCTCTTAATTTGTTGGCTGTTGACCAGATTACCGCCGAGGATATAGCCCGCCTCGCTATCCACCGGGCTAAGAAGAAGCTTCAAACCTTCGTCTCATGGCGCTCCATAGCTAGGCCTCAACAATTGCCTCCTGGGGGTGAATGGAATGTCTGGGTGTTTAGGGGTGGACGTGGAGCTGGCAAAACTAGGGCTGGTGCCGAGTATGTCCTAGCACATCTCCGGGAATTGGGGCCACAAGCTTGGGTAGGCATAGGAGGCCCAACAATAGGTGCTGTAAGAGAAGTATGCTTTGAGGGGCCTAGCGGCCTTATAGCTTGTGGGCAAGGCGAGTTTTCTCTTTATAACCGATCCCTCTTAGAAGCACGCCATAATAAGGGTGGCTACGTGAAGGGCTACGGCTCCGAGGAGCCTGATCGCTGGAATGGCCCCCAATGGACGCTCCTTTGGGCAGATGAACTTGCTTTGTGGAAAGAGGAGTCATGGCATCAGGCCCGCTTCGGCGTAAGGTTGGGGGAGCGTCCCCACATCGTGGCCACGACCACGCCTAAGAGCCGTAAGTTTATCAAGGGTCTGTTTGCAGAGCCTGGGGTTGCCATCACTCAGGGCACAATGTATGATAATCCCGGTGTGGGGGAAAGCTTCAGGCGGGCTATCGAGCAGCGTTACGGTGGGACGCGGCTTGGCCGCCAGGAGATCGAGGGCCAATACATTGAGGACATAGAGGGAGCCTTGTGGCAGCGGGCCTGGATAGACGATCGCCGCGTTTATGAGTATCCCCCTTTGGCCCGCATCGTGGTGGCCGTTGATCCTGCTGTCACCGCCCATCCTGAGTCGAATGAAACGGGCATCGTAGTCGCAGGCAAGGCTCATGATGGGCGGCTCTATATCCTTTATGGCCAAGGTTATATCCTTTCGCCTCAAGCTTGGGCAGAAAAGGCCATCTCACTTTATGATCTCCATGCTGCGGATCGTATCATCGCTGAGCGCAACAATGGGGGTGACATGGTGGAGGCTACTATCCGGCATGTGAGACAAAGTGTCCCTGTGAGAACGATCGTGGCTAGTCGAGGTAAGATGGTGAGAGCGGAGCCTATAGCCGCTCTTTATGAACAAGGGCGCGTCAGCCACGTGGGTATATTCCCCGAGCTTGAGGATCAGATGGCGTCATTCCCTATTGCCAATGAACGAGATGACATGGTGGATGCTCTAGTCTACGCATTAACCGAGTTGGCAGACATGCCCACCGAGTTTGGCTATGCTGCCTTTGAGCCTGATCCGTTCAGGTATTCTAGGAGCCCGTATTGACGCAATCCCGTGATTTCCCAGGCGAGGTCATAGAGTTCCCGGAGCCGCCTGAGCCTGGGGCGAAGCCCAAGAAGCCCGACTTTGTGAAGCAGGACGAGAAAGGTTGGAAGGTGCCTGATTCAGGACGATGGGAAGATGAAGAAGAATGACGCAAGGAGAGGCGATTCTAGGGGCCTATTTTAGCTTGACCATATGGGCTACGGTTTTGGGATTTCCTTCGATGGGCTAGGCGGCGAACTTTTGTCTGGTGCGATTTTACGGATGGATTGAGGGTGCGGTTTTGGGTTTTAGACAGTTCAGGCAAACAGGGGTGGGGGAGTCAGGCGTGGTATAGAGGGTTTCATAGCGTTTATGGCAGGAGGGGCAGGTGAGGGTATCGTGGTAATAGAGGATCCCCTTCAGGTCAAGAATCGGCTGCGGTTCCTCCGTCTTCATCCCCTGATTATAGCACGGCTGTCAATCTTGGGGTAGAGGTGAAACATGGCATGGTATGATCGGCTTCTCGGCGTTGACCAGCGCATAGAGGAAGCGAAGCGGCAAGCCTTCATGGGCTTCGTGCAGGAGTTCCAATTCCAAGAGGCGGATATAGAATATCCGTTCGAGTTCGGGCAGCCTTACAGCGGGCGCGACAAGGAAAAGCTGGGGTGGGCCGTACCCTCCAGCGATTACCCTACTGAAATGACCTATGAGGAACGCAAGGCGTTGCTCCTCCGCGCTCACCAGGCATGGGAACGCAACCCACTTGCCAAACAGGGCGTTGGCCTCATAAGGCGCTTTGTGGTGGGGCAGGGGCTCAGCATCTCATACCGCAATTCTCAGGTGAGGGGAATCATTGAGAATTGGCGACAGCAATATCGGCACCTCTGGCGGCGCTGGGAAAAGCAGCTCTTTGATCAGCTCCTCATAGACGGCGAATTGTTTCTGCGCATCTTCGGCAACCGCCTCAACGGGGCCGAGTTTTCCTCGGTGAGAGTAGTGCCGCTAAAGCCGTGGCTGGTTGAAGCGATCGAGACGGAGCCGGAGGATTACACCTCGGTGATGGCCTATCATGTCTACCCTCAGAAGGGCAGTGGTAAGCCAGGTGACCCGCTGGTCACCACGGGATCGAGTGAAGAGATCGCTGCCTCGGAGATTATCCACGCGGCAATCAACTCGCTAGCCTACGATATGCGGGGCCGCAGCGAGTTGGGTTGCATCCTGCCTTGGGTGAGGGCCTACAAGGAGTGGCTTGAGGGTCGTGCTCGTATCAACCGCTACAAAGGGCTGCTCTATCATCATAAACTTATCGGCGGAACGCCATCGGATATGCAGACTGTCCGTAACCGTTACAAGAAGCCGATAGAGCCAGGCTCCATCTTGGTCACCACAGACAAGGAGGACATCGTGGAACTTGGGGGAAAAGTGGGAGCCGACGACGTGGGCGAGGATGGACGGGCCATTAAGCTCATGTCCATCGTGGGTCTCGGCTTGCCTGAGTATATGCTGAGCGATGGACAAAATTCGAATTTAGCCACGACTCGCTCTCAGCAGCTCCCCGCGCTTCGCTCCTTTGAGGACTACCAGGACATCTACATTGAGCAGGTATGGCAGCCCATCTATCTGGCGATCTTAAAGGCGGCATTGGGGGAGGACGCCACCTTGCCGGAGGAGGACGAGGATGGGAACGAGACCGGGGAGGAACTTCTCCTGGAGGACACATTCAGTTTGCAAGCGCCCGACATCGCGGAGGAGGATCCGAAGAACCTGGCCGAGGCGTTGCAGATCGCAGTCATGAACGGCTGGGTGTCGAATACGACCGCCAGCATCCGCCTGGGATTCGATTACCAGAAGGAGCAGGAGCTTATCAAGAGGGAAGGCATGGAAGCGCAAGCGCCCAGCTACGGGGGGCCGAAGGAGAAGGAACCAGAAGGGGAAATGGAATAAATGCTCAGGGTGGATTCCTGCATCGAATGCCAAAGGCTGATGCAACAATTGACGAACTTTCCTCACTTAAGAGCGGGAACATATACATGTCCCTCTTGTGGAGCGTCAGAGTATTTCAGGGGGTGCTTTAGCTACATGACTCTACCGTGTAAATCGTATGAAGAGGAGGGGAATAATGACGCAAGAATTGGGTAGCTTTCTTTGGGGCGTGGCCTTTGGTGCGTTGGTGGTGGTGTTCGTGGTTATTGTTTTTGTTAGCCCATATCAGCTATGGAATTGCCTTGGAGGTTGAATATGCCTAAAGAATATAGCTGCCCAGCGTGCAACGCCACCATCTTTGAGGAGCGTCGCATCGTGAAGGTCGTGGCGCCAGGCAGGTCCCAGATTCTCCATCGCATTTACCACTGCCAGGGCTGCGGCGCTGAGTTCCGGGGGATAGATCGCCTGAAGGAAAAAGAGATTGCCCACGCCCCATGATCGTCTCCTTACCTTGGAGGAGTTCTTGCGGGGCAAACTCTTTGGCCTCGAGAATGAGGCCGTGCGAGGCATGTTCACTCTGTTTGCACAGGCAAGCCGAGAAATGAATGGCAGCATCTTGGCTGCCTTTGCTGGGGCAGGCATAGACGGCAAGTGGCGCCTAACAGACCCCGGTGCCGCCCTGCGCAATGAGAAGCTCTTCTCGGAGCTGGATAGTCAGGCCGCCCGTCTTTTGGGGGTTACGCAGGGCCAATTTAATCGCCAGATGGGGAGAGCTTACCGCGCGGGCTATTATGGGCGGGCCTGGATCATGGGTCAACTTGGTAACGAGGTGCCCGCAGGCCCCATCCCCCAGGAGACGGTGCAGGCTGCTATTGCCGCCCCCTATGAGGAGAGCACATTCTTTGCCCGTATGGATGGGGCCAGGTTGGACTTTATACGTGACATGCGTAAGTCTATCGTGGCTTCTCAGATTGTGGGGGATACTCCTTATAGCGCTCAGAAGCGCTTGGCCCAAAACCTGGGTTGGGATATAAGACGCACTACGAGAGCGCTGAAAGCTGCGAATAAGGGCCTCTTTGCCAGAAGCGAGCGTATCGCACGCACCGAGATGATACGCACCTCGAACATGGGTGCGGAAGCCGTCATGCGGCAACATGGGCATCTCCTGAGAGGCTTTGAATGGAAAGCGTCAATGGATGAAAGGACATGTAAAATCTGTTTTCCTCTTGATGGCAAAGTCTTCGCCTTCGATAGCCCACAGCAAAGGCCCCCTATCCACCCGATGTGTCTACCTGGGGATACTTACGTAACGTCCACTTCTAGGATCACGGGCGGCATGAAGAGGTGGTATCAAGGTGATATGCTCTTCCTCTGCACTGCCCGAGGAAATAAACTTGCCATCACCCCAAATCATCCGATATTGACGGATCGTGGCTGGCTTGCGGCGAAGCTCCTTCAACCAGGTGACAGCGTATTTAGCTGCCTCGATACTGAGTGGGTGGTGATTCGGAACCCAAATCACCAACAAGCTCCAGCCTTGATCGAGCAGATATTTGACTCGCTCACTAACATGCCGCACATGTTGCTCACAACGGTGCCACCCTCCCCCGAAGATTTCGACGGCGATGGGGGAGATAGCGATGTCGATATTGTATTTGCCGACGGGGAACTGAGCGGCGACCGAGACGCCCAATTGTCCCAGCATGTTGGCGAACTCGACTTCGAGCCGACTCATTTTCCGTTTGTTCCATATGCTGATACTGCGGCGCTCAAGGGCTTCCTTCGTGACCCTTCGGCCTCGGCAAGCGTCATGGGCTGCCTGGGTTTGATGCCATCGCTCTGCCTCAGACATGCGAGACCATTTCAAGGTCTCAGCCTCGGATCGATTTCGGGTATGGATATCAGCATCGATAAGCCTACGCCTGACTGTGGGGCGGCTGAGATTGAAGCGCTTGCTGATTGCATTTTCAGAGAGTCCCCCATTGTAGAGCTGGATAAGATCGTCAGTATCGATGTCAGTACGTTTCATGGCTTTGTTTACAACCTCCAGACCGGTGATAATCTTTACCTTGCCTCTATTATACAACGGCAAGGCATCATTGTCCACAACTGCCGTTGCACGCCGCTTCCCGTGCTCAAAGACCCTCACTTGGCTCCACGCAAGACCTACGCTGATTGGGCCAGGGAGCGGGGCATGGCTCCCGGCGAGGATGGGAACGTGATACAGGGTGTGAGAGGGGCCAAGCCGCCAATGAAAAAGCAGGGCACGTAATGGAGATTCGTTGCCAGGCCAATGGGTGCAACGTCATTATGTTTGAAATACAGCGAGGTGTCATAATAATTCGGGCCACCCATCATGGCCACATACACACTTGCGCTTATTCTCTCCTCGATCTTTTGAAGGCTGAACTTGGAGAAGACGCCTATATTCAGCTCACGACTGAGATGCTGAAATGCATCTCTTGACAAGTTAATACTTTGTGTGGTAGCTTTAATAGGATAACTTAATATCGAGCGGCCCTTGAGCCGCCCCTTGTGGCACCTGATGCCCCACTCGTGGAGCCTTGACTCCCCTGAGATGGGGCTTTTTTGTTGCCCCGAAAAGGGAGGTGAACCTTGCCATACGGTGGGCCAGACGATGATGCCCTTCCCGAAAACATAAAGAAGCTTCTGGTTGACGAAGAACAGGTTTTTGTGTGCACCTGCCTAGGTGGGGAACCAAAGAGTCCCGAAGAACATCTGCTCCGACATGCTCGTTATGATGAGAATGGGCAACGTCGAAAAAATCCCGATGGCACATGGTTTTGGGGAACTTAAAACAGGAGGCACTATATGCCATATTCAGGGCCAGATGATCCCGAACTGCCAGAGAACATAAAGAAGCTCTCGGCCAACAAGCGCAAAGCCTTCGTGCACGCCTTCAACTCAGTAATGGAACATGGTGGCAAAGAGGAGAGCGCCTTCGCCATAGGGAATGCTGCTGCCAATAAAGCCTCGGAGTCTTTGGAGGAGGCAGTATGGACTACAGCCCAAATGAATGACCTCCCTGATAGCAGCTTCCTCTACGTCGAGTCAGGCGGCGACAAGGACGAGGACGGCAGGACGAAGCCACGCAGCCTCCGCCATTTCCCCTACAAGGATGCCTCTGGCAAGATTGACCTGCCTCACCTCCGCAATGCCATTGCCCGCATCCCCCAGTCAAGTTTACCTGCTGACGTGAAGGAGCGTGTTCAGGCTAAAGCCCGCAATATCCTGAAAGACCAGGGCGGTGAGCCTTCTGAGGAAAGTCTTTACTTTTCCGACTTGGGCGACCTGAAGGAGGCCGAGCTACAAGAGGGCGTGCTTCGCAACGTGACCCTGCTTCGCCCTGGGTGGAGCATGAATGGGCGATATTACTCGCCTGAGTTAGTCGCCCGCAGCGCTGGGCTGTGGGAAGGTGCGAGGGCCTTTGTTGACCATGCCCGCAAATCGGAGGCAATGGAAAGGCCAGAGCGGTCAGTGCTCGATGTTGTCGGCTATTACGAGAATGCCCGCGTTGCTGACGATGGGCGCGTGGTTGCCGATCTAAAGCTGGCAGGGCAACACGCAGCGCATATCGGGGCATTGGCTGAGGAGAGCCGTAAAACTGGGAGTGACCTGATCGGCATCTCGATCAACGCTCTCGGCAAGGTCGTGAAGGGCGAGGCTGAGGGGCGCAAGGGTGCGGTGGTGGAGGACATCGTGAAGGGCTACTCGGCGGACATCGTGACCGTTCCCGCAGCGGGAGGGAGTTTCGTGCAAATCGCGGCCAGCGATGCAGAGCAGATAACCCGCGACCTTTTAGCCTCCGCATCTTATCAGCAATGGCGAGAGGTCAATCCAGACCACTTGGAGCGCTTGAGAGCTGAGTTGAAAACGGTGCGTCAAGATGATGCCATCAAGGAGCGCAATATGGAGATAGACGAGCTAGAGAAGGCCAAGGTTGAAGCCGAGGCCAAACTGGCAATGCTAGAGGAGAGTAACCAGGCCAAGGGCGAGGAGATCGGCCAACTGAGAACCAAAGTGGCTGAATACGAATCCGGCGTCTTGGCTGACAGGCTGCTCAAAGAGTCTTTGCCCGAACTGTGGCACGAGGCGATACGGCCCCAGCTCTTGGGCAAGGATGAGGAGGGCATGAAGCAAGTGATCCAGGTCGAGGTGAGCAAGCTTCGCGCCTTGAAGGACAAGGGCCTGCTCCGGGCGGAAGTCAAAGGGGTAGGCCAAGGCTCGGCGGTGAATATCAGCTCGGCGAAGGTAGGTGCGGCAATGCTAGGGGTTAATATCTCCGAGGCAGACTTGCCGCGCCCCAATGAATCGCTAGCCGAATATCTCGCCCGCAGGCAGGAGCAAGCCGAGCTTAAGAAAGAGGAGGAAAAGACCTAATGGCGGAAAGCAAATACGATCTGCCGATCCAGGTCGGCCCGGTAATCTTTGTGGATATGAAGGCGACAACGACAGCCCACAAAGGCGATTACCTGTGCTGGTCTGGTGGCAGACCTATAATCGCTGCCATCGAAGCCGATAGCGCGTTGACGGCATTCGCACGCCCTAGTGCCTTGGGGGTTATCCTCCAGGATCATCCCCGCTGGACCGAGCAGGGAAGCGGTTATTACTCGACTGCGGTTCCGGTGTTGGCAGGCGAGGGCACCATTCGGGCGTCCTCGGTGGGCAACGTCTCGGCGGGTTATTACTGTTGGCAGCATATCCCAGGATCAGGTCGAGTTGGGCAGACTGGAGCCACAGGGCGAGCGCCGGTGTGGACTTCGGTAGCAGTCGCGCCGCTGAAAAGCGCCGTAAAGACGGGAACCGAAATCTTCACCGCTTCTGCGGCTGGCACGTCCGCTGTAACTGGTTCGGCAACTTACTATCACGCTAGCGCAGTGGCGTTCTCGGCTCTTGGGCGAATTGTACGTGTTATCTCGGCAGGGAGTACAGGCCAGATTGACGTTGTGCTCTATTCGCCCCAACTTATCGCCGCCCTACATGGCGTGGGGAGGGAAGCTTAGATGGCTGAGATATTCAGTTTGAAACCAGGCCAAAGGCTGTCCGATCTCTATGAGGTATGGCGAGAGGTGGTTGAAGGGCGAGTCATAGCCGAGGCCGCCGCGACGCCCCAGTTTCCCGTGCTGCTCAAGGACGGGCTGCGGGCCCTGCTTTTCAGCGAGTTCGCAGGGATCGCTACCGAGTGGCAGAACTTGGTGCAGACGGTGCCATCCAACAAGCAGTTCGAGACGTGGCTGAGGACGCAAGGCATGGGCACCTTGCCCAAGGTCGATGAGCAGGGCACATACCAGCAACTCAATGCCCCCGACCTGAAACCTGAGACTGTGATCCAGAACTTCAAGCGTGGTGGTATCCTGAGCGTGACTGAGGAGATGATCCGATTCGACAAGTATGGGGTCATCCAAAGCAACGTCCGGGATTTGGCAGGTGCTGCGGCGCAAACCAGGGAAGAGGCTGTCTTCACCGCCCTCTGCACGGCGGCGAGCTATGCCTCCACCACCTCGGACAACAAGATCGGGAACAACACCAGCACAAACGGGCTGAGCCCAGCTAACATCATAACGGCCTACAACACGCTGATCACCATGTTTGATCGGGCGAGCGGCAGGCCGTTGGGCATCATCCCCGACACCCTGGTGACCACCCCCGACAACGCCTTCTTCGCGAACCAGCTTCTCATGAGCCCGACCCTCGGGCGGACTGGGGCTGCGACGTTCGACGCGAACGTTGCGGCTGACATCTACGGGCAGGGCGTGCGAAACCCCTTCTTCGGGCTAGTTAAGCGAATCATTATCAGCTATTGGCTCCGAGATAAGGGGACGCAGTACGCTTGGATCCTGTGCCAGGCGAAAAAGGGCGTGGTGCTTCAGGAAGTGGAAGGGCTCCAGCTTCTCGATCTGCGTGCCGAGGCTGCTAACGAATCCTACTTCACCCAGGACATGTACCGATACCGGGTGAGGGATTGGTTCGGGGTAGGGATAGTGGACGACCGCTATCTTTACTACGCCAATAGCACAACGGCTCCAGCGGTGGGATAGCGCCTAACAACTGAATAGGGAAGGGGTGGGAGTGCGCCTAAGCCAGCCCATCCCACCCCTTGCCCACAATCCTGGGAGGTGAGCATGGCAGGAGAGCGTGGATTTTCTCTTATTTCGGCGAGCGCCAATGGTGAGAGTGGAACCGTCATAAGTGCCCTGGCCTTTAGGCAGGGCATGTATTATGCCTGGGCCACGGGCCACTCAGCAATGGTTTGGCTCTATGGCAGCCCTGATGGCGTTTCCTGGCTTCCGATCACAGGGCACATCATCGGTGCTGCTTCAGCGGATGCCGCTTCGGGCTCGGGCTTGCTTTCAGCAAACTATGGCTATCTCAGGCATGTAGCCGTGTCCGCTTATAGCGCTGGTGATGCTAAGGGGAAAGTGACGACCTTTATCCAGATGGTGCCATAAATGGCCCTGACCAACTTGCAACTCTTGCGCCTGCGGGCGGCTGATAAAGCCAGGGAGTTCTCAGAGAATTTCACTGGCGATGGCGTGCGCAAGGTTTTTCACTTTACCGATTACCCCATCGAGGCCGACTCGGAGGCTATCACGATCAACGGCACGGCCCAAACTGATCCCACCAATTACAGCATCAACGATGATACGGGGCGGATAACCTTCGTCTCGGCCCCTGCCGATAAGGGGATCATTCTGGTCATTGCCCGCGGCGTCATATGGAGCGACACCGAACTAAACGACATTCTCAGCCGCAACGCCAACAACATTCGGGATTGCGTCCTTGAATGTCTAGAGGCCATGATGGTGGACTATTCGAGGCGGGCCAAGTGGTCGGCGGCGCAGGGATTAGGCGTGGATGAGTCCGCTAGCTTCCGCAACGTAGAGGCCGCTTTCAAGGCTATTAAGGAGCGTCAAACCGAGTCGGCATTCGCTGATGCTGGTTTGGAGTCTTGGGCTGTGAACCAGGAGGATTACTTATAGTGGCTGGTCTTCTGGGTTTCCAGGTTAAACGAGGGTTGCGCCGTGTTTTTGACCAGGGTGGGCAAGAAGCCACCTGGTATCATTATAGCGGCATTGCGGGAGGCTCACCCGAATATGGAATTGGGCCGGCTGAGACCTACGTCACGGGAACATGCCGAGTTATTCAAGATCAATTCCGCCCCACCGAGGTGCAATTGGCCGGGGGTCAGATCAACGCTGACGATAGCGTGGTCTGGATGCGGGAGGAATTGAGCAAGGATGACATGGTGCGGCTGGGCACGGTGGATTATCGGGTGAACGCTGTCCCTGTTGCAGCTCACCTAGAAGGCGAGCCAATGTATCGGGTGTGGCTCACAAGGGCCTGAGAAGGAGGAGAATAGAATGGATGTTCTTTGGTTTGGTGACCTTGTTGTCGAAAGCGGTTTCGGGCGCATCGGGAACGAGGTGTGCAAGCGCCTGATCTTGAGGGGCCACCAGGTCGTGGGTATAGGAATGCAATATACGGGATACCCTCATGCCCTCGGTTTCCATATATGGCCCACCAACGTGCCTGACCTATGGGCGCTCTGCACCGAGGTAATCAACAGCATACGCTTCGGGCCTTCAGGCAAGCGGCCCGATGTGGTGGTTTGCTGTCAGGACTTCCCTTACTCGGTGAGCCTATTCCGGGATTGCCGCATCGATTGGGAGAACATCAAGCAGATCATTATCACGCCCATAGATGGCGAGCCCGTTTTCGATGAGTGGATAGAGATTGCCAAGTTTGTTAATGCCACGATGGTGATCTCCCAGTTTGGGATAGAGGCATTGAGGAAGCGTGGCGTGCACGCCTATCATTGCCCTCCTGGTGTCAACTCGGCACAGTTCTATCCGCCTACATTGGAGCAAAAGGCTTATGTGCGAGGTAAAGCTGGGATTGCTCCTGACGCCTTTATCATTGGCATGGCGGCAATGAACCAAGGGCGCAAGAACGTGCCGGCGACTATGGAAGCCTTCAAGGAGTTTGCCCTCGATAAGCCCAATGCCAAACTTTATCTTGACATGGACAAGATAAGCCCAGCGGGATGGAAATTGACGAAGTTAGGGCCTAACGATAGTCGAGGTTTGCAGCAGGAGATCGGGCTTAGAGATGACCAAGTGATCTACCGCCAGGACATGCTGGAAAAGGGCCTGGTCGAGCTAAGAGAACGGTATTGGCTCATGGACGTGCATGGCGTGTTAGCCTATCGGGAGGGCTTCGGTATCCCCTTGATCGAGGGCATGGCTTGTGGCATCCCTAGCTTCGCGCTGGACTGGTGTTCGGGCACGGAGATCATGGAGGGTGTTCGGGGGATTTTGATAGCCCGCCAGCCGGAGATGCGATACGGGACTTGGGGCAACGCAATGGACGCCGACCCTGTGGTCCCCGACCTAGTGGCGAAGTTGAACGAGCTTTACCACAACGCCACGTACCGGGCCTTCCTTGGCGAACAAGGCAAGAACTGGGCGACGCAAAGGACATGGGATAAGGCGGCGGACGCGGTGGAGGCCGTGCTGAAGGACGTGGTGAACGGGAGCCAGGGTTACATCACCGAACTTATGGCTAGGAGCACCAGTAATGCCTGATATTGCGTTTGATGAATCTATGATTAAAGAACCTTGGATGGGTCCAAAGGTTCAATGCCAAAAGTGTGGACAGTGGTGGGCTATGATTTCTTGCATCAACACAACTCCTTATCCTACAGTGCTCTTCTGTCGTAATTGTGGGGGGTTTCTACTGGAGTTAAAAGGTGCCCAAACTTAGTCTTTGCGTCCCTGTTTTCAACCGCTTCGACCTTGCTATGCGCTGTGTGGCGGCACTTCAGGCCACAGTTCCCGCTGGCTTGGCGGAGATCATCGTGGGCGATGATTGCTCACCGGATGGCAATGCCTGTGAGTGGTTTCCCCAAGGAATAGCCCTGACCTCCTTCCGCAATGAGCATAATCTAGGCTATAGCGGCAACTGCAACGAAATGGCGAAAAGGGCGAGAGGGGATTTCCTGGTCTTTATCAACTCTGATGCTATGGCCTTACCAGGCTGGTGGGAGCCCATGTTAAGGCTCTTTGAGTCCACCCAAGTGGGTGTCGTGGGGCCAAAACTTATACAGCCAAACGGCAGAATACAATCATGTGGCGGGCTTTATGACCGCAACAGGGGGCCTTATCATCGTCACCTCGGTTGTTTACGGACGTGGCGGCACGCCAACGTCACCGAGCGGGTGTCATGGATAACAGGTGCCGTGATGATGACGCCCCGTTTGTTCTTTCTGGAACTGGGCGGCTTTGCCGGCACGGCATATCCCAATGGTTATTTTGAGGACGTGGACTATTGTGAGAAGGTAAAGACTAGGGGCTTGGAAGTGTGGTATTGCCACGAGGCGGAGTTCACGCACATCGTGGGGCAGAGCACCAGTTCGAAGGTTAGAAACTTCCAGGATCAACTTCGGGCTCACGATAGTTTCATGCGGAATTCCTTCACTTTCCATAAACGCTGGGATAAGGCCATAGTGCCCGACGTGAAGGGACTTTATGTCAACTATTAAGCGCATCGGTATTGTCAGAGATGGCAATGTGAACGAATCTGATGCCATGACCTTTCAGGCAGTGGGCACGCCATCGTTGCCTGTTTATATGTGTGGACGCCACAGCTTGCCTGGCTTGGCGATGCCTGAGCACGTCTACGATGATTTGGGTTCATTGCGGAACTACGACCTCTTGGACGTGGCGGACTTTATGTACCCCTGGACACAGGAACTGGCCTTGAGCCACCCCAACGTGGTGGCCACCATTTGGGAGAATATCCCGTACAACTATTGGCGTGAGGGTATGCAAGATGTCCTGAACGGTATCAAGGGCTACATAGCCCGCTCCGAGTTGGCAAAGGAAACCCTGTTACTTTACGGGATTGACAAGGGTGCAATCGAAGTCATCCCTGCCGGGGTTGACACGGAACTTTTCAGGCCCCACAAGCATGGGCTGACCAAGACCGTGCTTTTCGCGGGCCGGTTGGTTTGGGAGAAGGGCGTCAAGGATTTGCTGTTCGCTTCTGTCGGCCAAGGTTGGAAGTTGCGGTTCGCGGGTGACGGCCCTTTGTCGGAGTGGATCGTGGACGCCGCCCTAGCCCTGAAGGTAGACTGTGAGTTGTTAGGCCACGTGCCCCACAAAGAGATGCCCGACTTTTTCGCTTCGGGTGACGTGCTGGTTTTACCGTCCTTGGTGACGCCCACCTGGGTGGAGCAGTTCGGCATCGTGGCCATCGAGGCGATGGCCTGTGGAGTGCCGGCAGTGACCACAGACACGGGAGCCTTCCTCGAGATAGTGCCTAGCCCGGTGCTCACTATTCCTCCGTGTCGTTGGGATTTGTTGCGTGACAAGATCAATTGGGTATTGGGCAGCGAATCCGACTGGTTGATCATGAGGAAGCGGATGCGTTCCCACGCTGAGGAGCAATATTCTAGCATTGTCATAGGCGAAAGGTTGAGGGAGTTCTATGGACGTTATTTATGAGCCCTGGGAGAGTTTGCAAGGTCGTATAGCGGGCTGGCCCGATAAGGATGGTATCCCTGAAGGCTGCCGCCTGAACTTGGGATGCGGCACAGTGATTTTGCCGCCTGAAGAGGGTTGGGTGAATGTAGATCAGTTTCCATTGCCCGGCGTGAACCTCCAAGCTAACCTCTTTACCTTCCCCTGGCCTTTTGAGGATAACAGCGCTGATTACATCTTAGCCAGCCACATTGTGGAACATATCCCTCACCAGGTTCATGAATGGATCGACTTATACCACTTGAAGCCTATTCCACAGGATGGCTTCTTTGTGTTCTTCAGGGAAGTATGGCGTATCCTTAAGTCCAGCGGACTGATAACAGTCCTGGTTCCCTATGGGTTTTCCTGGGGCGGGCTGCAAGACCCTACCCACACCCGTTACATCGTGCCGAGTACATTCAGTTATCTGGGGCAAAGCGACAGGTTGAACTTCGACTACGGCTTGGATTACGCTTTCGAGATCGTGGGTGGCGGCGTCTTCAACTATGCCAACCCACAATACGATTTTGAGAGCGCCCTTGCCGCGAACCAATTCTACGTCAACACCATCTTGACGTTACGGGCGGACTTGAGGCCAGTGAAAGGAGGAGGCAAATGAGGATCATAGCTGAGGAAACAACTTATGCAGATCTCAAGCCAGGTGAATTGTTCGCGCAAGAGAATCAAACCTATTGGGATAAACATGACCCGATAGCGGTAGGCAGAAAGGTTTGTATCAGGACTGAGTTGCCATGTGGCTCCGATCTTGCCGATCGTTCAATCTATCGTATCCACATCGAGGCTTGAAGTGAAGGTAGAGCGCAGCGAGTTCGATAAGCTTCGCCGTTGGGCCAGCCAATTAGGGGCTATCATGAGCGGCAGCGCTTGGGAAGCATTAGAGATTGTGACCTTGGAGACGGTCAGGTTCGTCAAGGACATGATGCCCGTCGACACAGGGAGGGCCAGGGCCTCTTGGGGGGAGTGGACGGCGACAGACAGAGTAAAGTCTAATCCAGATGCCAAGGAGGAGGATGCGGTCTTACAGATGAAGCGGGCCGCCTTGGAAACGGTGCAAGGTAGCAACGTGCCTTACATCGAAAGGCTTAACGAGGGGCACAGCAAGAAGGCCCCCGCAGGATTCCTCGACATGGCGGCGGAATGGGCGGAGACGGACCTGGAAAAACGCCTGACGGCGCTGCGGGTGCTGTGACATGCCTCTAACGATGTCGGCTGGCCTTTACAACGCCGAGGGCAGTTTCAACTACTTCGTCAAGACGTTCATCTCGGCGAACGGGTGGCCCTCTGGCCCTATTAGCGCCTCGGCTTACTTCGATTGGCCCACGCAAAACCTGACCTTCCCCTGCGTCACTGTGGTGCATCTTGGGGGCAGGCGAGAGGATGTGGCCCAAGGACGGATCATAGATGGAGCAAATCGCACCAGTGCATATCGCCAGCGCCGCATGACCGAGGTGTCATGCTGGGTGGACTCGCAACGCAACGTCAACTGGGTGCGTGACCTGCGCCAGCTTCGGGACACGGTGGAGCTTATGTTCAACCAGAACTTCGCTGTCCAGCTTTATGACATCTATTCGGGCACGGCAAACCCGCCCACTGCTGGGCTGCTGCGAATAAAAGGCGTCAGCGAGGCACCAGCGGCCCTAGACGAGAACCCCGCCATAAAGCGGATCCGGATGCTGGTGAACTGGGAATACTTGGAGAAGTTCCCATGATGCTGGCGCCGCTCGATCTACAAGGCAAGTTGTTGCGCTGCGAGTGCGGCAGGCCCATAGTGGGTTTCATTTGGCCTGGTGACGTGGTGCCGAAGATCGAACTCATGGTTTGCGCTTGCCTCAGGGCTTATCACATCCATTACGTGATGGGTCAGAACGCAAGCGTCGACATGACGGTATTGAAGAGAAAAGAGGTGTAAACATGCCAGAGATCAGAGTTTGGGGAGAAGGCACGCTGAGGTGGGTGGAGGCCAGCGCTGCGACGGGTGTCAGCGCCACAGGTTGGGTGACCGCTTCAGCAGTGCCCACAGGGACGGGCACGGCGGCATGGGCCGCATTGTCTGGTTTGATTGGCTTGGTGCAACCAGGCCAAACCATCACGAAGCCAAAGGAATATGCCGTCATAGAGGACAGAGGTATACCCTCAATGCACAAGCTCGTGAGGCATCCGGCGGTGGATCTGACCTTCAGCGTCCTTGAGGGCGTCACCGGTGATTGGCCGACAGGCAACACAGCTATCGGGCCGTCAGCTCTGGGTTTGACAGAGCCTCCAGCCTTCAACTTCGAATGGAAGCAATCGGTGCCGGCTACAGAATCGAATATCGGCGGCATCTACTATCAAGTCCATCAGGCCAGGATCGTAGATCGTCAGCACACCGAGAACGCTGAGGGCAATGTGCTACAGTTTACCGTCCGGGGTCTTGCTCAAAAGGGACCCACGGGCGCAGGATATTTGAGCTAACCAAATCTAGGGAGGTAGAAGAGGATGCCAGAAGCGAGAGTTTGGCAAGAGGGAACGTTGAGATGGGTTTGCGCCAGCGGGCAAACTGGCACTCCGTGGACGACCGCAGCCAGCCCCACATCAGGATTGATCGGCTTTGTGCAGCCAGGGGTCAGCTTCACGAAAGGCGATGAGTTCGCAACCATAGAGGATCGGGGTATCCCATCGCACCATAAGAAGGTCAGGAATACGCCTGTGGAGATGACCTTCAACGTGTTGGAGGGGAATACCGCCGATTATCCCTATGTGGGCACAGCTACAGGCAGCACCGTTCCTGCATTTCACCTAGAGCTGAAGCAGGCCGTGCCTACGGTGGAGAGTACCCAAACGGGGATATATTGGCGGTTGCATCGCTGCGTCATGATCAGTGAGCAATTGACCGAGAATCCCGAAGGCAACGTGCACGCTTTCACCGTGCGGGCTTTGCTCGCCAGCGGCCCCAGCAATAGCGGTTATCTCAGCTAGAGGTGGTTCATGGCCGAGGTTTATGCCTGGCCAGAGGCGACTCTTTATCTGTGGTCAGGGAATGCGACAGCCACGGCGATGATTTTCGCCGAGGATGTGCGCCTAACTATCGATTGGCGCTGGGAGAAGAGGCAGACCTTTGCCACAGCTGGGGGCATAGCTGGCAGGACTAGGTTCACCCTGGCTGAGAAGAACGTCGGCCTGAGCTTGGGGCAGGCATGGGCGAGCCAGGAGGTGGTCTTGTTTCTGCAATCGGCCACCGCCTTCAACGCCGCCTTGTCCGGGAGCAGCCTCATTCAGACGGCGGGGTACAAACTCTGTTCGGCGGTGTGCAACCAGTGGTCCCTGGCGGGGGCGCAGGGCGGCATCTTCGGGCAAAGGGTAGAGATCATGGCGGCGGACGTGAGCGCCGCCTAAAAGGAGGAAGGATCAATGGCAAAGGATAGTGGGAAGAATGGCTACGCTAGGTTTGAGGACTTGGGAGAAGTCACCCAAGAGGTCAACCTGCGCAGGCCGGATGGAAGGGAGTTGAAACTCAAACTGCGGACTCTCCGTGAACAAGAGATGCGCACCATCAGGCGGCAGATAGCCTACCCTGCCGAGCCGATGGAGCCACAAAGGGACCCGGCGGACGGTAAGGTCAAAATCCTGCCAGTCAAGTTCGGTGCCTTGCGAGACAGATACAGCCAAGACCTTGAGGAGGCACAGATGGAGTACAATTACCGTCTCCTCTTGGCTTCGGTGGTTGATCTCGATGTTCCCGGGGAGACGGAGGCTGATAAGGTGACCTCGTTGCGTGGAAAGCTGGGCTTCTGGGCGCTGCGCCAGCTAGTTGACATCATGTTGGGGATAAATGGCATCCGCCCGGAGGAGGTAGAGCAGCTTGCGGCAAATTTTCCAGTGGCGACATAGCGCTCCATGCGATGTTGTCCCGGCGAGGATGGACGCTTGACCAATGGCGGGCTATGGATTGGGATGACAAGAGGCAAATCATGGCTTACGAGACGGTGAGGGAAAGGAAGCGGGAGACGCTGTTGAAAGCGCTACCGGAGGAATCGTGGACGGCGGTGTTGGAGCGCCTCTGGCTCCTGTGGGAATGATCTATGGCAGATAGAACTTCTCGCATTACCCTGCACGTTAGGGATGCGTTCTCCGCCACGCTCCGCACCTTCAACGCAGGTTTGGCTGGGGCTGAGGTAAAACTAAACGCCCTAGATAGAGCGTCCATAAGGATGGAGCAGGTCGGGAGGCGAATGACGCTATTCCTGACGCTGCCCGTAGTCGGGGCTGGGGTTGCTGCCACAAAGATGGCTGCCGATTTTGACGTGGCCATGCGCAACGTGCAATCGATTGCCAAGGTTAGCGACAAGGAAATCTCCGAGATAGGTAAGTCAGTCTTGGCCCTTTCCCAAAAGTTACCCCAGAGTGCGCAGGAATTGGCCAAGGGCCTCTATGACATTTACTCCTCTGGCTTTAAGGGCGCTGAGGCGCTTGATGTATTGAAGCAATCCGCGATGGCAGCCTCGGCCGGCCTAAGCAGCACAGCAGTCTCGGCTCGCGCCATCACAGGCGTTTTGAATGCCTATGGGCGGCAGGCATATAGCGCAGCCGAGGTGTCCGACATACTATTCAGAACCGTAGACCTTGGCGTGATTACGTTTGAGGAGTTGGCTCAAAGCATTGGCCAGGTTTTGCCCACTGCCTCGGCCCTGAAGGTGCCCTTAGAGACGGTCGGCGCGGCCCTTGCCACGCTCACTCGCCGGGGCTTGGATGCAGATATGGCTGTCGTGTCTCTCAACCGTATCTTACTGTCTATTCTCGATCCATCGAAGGAAGCGAAAAAGCTTGCCGCCGCATTGGGATTGGAATGGAATAGACAAGCCCTTGAATCGAAGGGTTTGATAGGCGTCTTGGAGGATATGCTGGATAAAACGGGCGGCAGCGCCGAAGCAGTGGCCACACTCACAGGCGAAGTTCGTGCCCTCCGCGCCGCGCTTTCGTTGACGCAAGATGGCGGTGCCCTTTTCAATGAGATGCTCACTGAGCAAGAGCAGGCCGCAGGTGCCACACGAAGAGCATTAGATGAGCAATCGAAATCCCTCGCTCTCCAGGCGACAATCATGAAGAACATGGTGATTGCGAAAGCGCTTGACCTTGCTGAAAGGGTCTTCCCAGTTTTGATCTCAATGGTGAAACGGGTTCAAACTGCCTTCTCGCAAATGTCTGAGGAAACTACCATAAAGGTCGTAGCGGTCGCGGCTTTGTTTGCCGCCGCTGGCCCGTTGTTGGTTGGCATAAGATTGGTCATAACAGGCATCAAGGCGCTGACCGCTGCATTCGCCATATTCAAGGTGGCCGGGGTGAAGGAAATCTCCATAACTGTAGCTGCAATCTTGGCCCTCTCCTATGGCATTGAGAATCTTATTTCTCTTGTAAAGGGCCAGGGTGTTGTTTCGGTAGAAGAATTCATGCGGCGCGTTGGCAATGCCTTCGATTGGCTGGCTGAAAAGTTGGCGGTCAAGCCCATCTTGGGCGAACTGGAAAAAAGCCTAGATGTTGGGAAGCGCTTTGAGGATTTACTTGCTGATCTGAAGAGAGAAGGCGAAGAAACAGCACGGGCTATGACTGAAGTGGGGGGTGTCCCCTACGGGCCACCGAAAAGCCTAATGGCAGTGAACGAGGCCATAAAACAATATAGCCGGTCGGCTGAAGAGGCCGAGGCGATTATGGATGCCCTAGCGAACCGCATGGGTGCAGTTGACGCCGCAGCAAAGGAGGCCAAGATCAGCGTCTCCTCATTCGCCGATGAGTTGGCTAGAATGCACCCGGTGAGCCTCATCCTTTCGGAGCGTATCCTGAATCTGAAGGCGGCTCAGGAGGGGCTCACAGCCGCCATAAGAGCGAACCGAGAGGCGATAAGGGCAGCGCAAGAGGAATACCGCCGCATCTCGGAGCACCTATCCAGTCTGAACAAACAGCTTTCAGATGCCAAAAGCCGCCTTGAGGAACTATCCCGCCCCCGCTTGGTGGGGATGGTGGCCTTTGAGGAGCAACTCTTCCAAATTGACCAGCAACTGAAGCGCCTCCGTCTTGCCGAGATCAGGGGCATACCGGTGACGCGGCTCTTCCCGGCAATGCCTGCTCAATTTCGTGGCATGACCAGAGAGCAGCTCGAGAAGCGGCGTGAGCAACTGGAGCTGGAGCAGGCTTTGACCTTCGATGCCCGGCTCCGGCAATTGGCAGCCGCGGCCCATCCCGCCGCGCCGGAGCTAACCTTTGAAGAGGCTATGGCGCGCATCCAGAGCACCCACGCGGAGATAGGGAGGCTTGAGGCGGAGATCACGTCCACTGAGGGGGCCTTGAGAGCGCAGGCAGAGGCCATAAGGGGTTTAGAGGCCGAGGGGGAGCGTTTAGCGGCTGCGATGGAGGCTTTGAGCCTCTCCCTACACACCGCTGAGCAGGCGCAGCGCAGCGTGATTGACGCTGTGACCCTTGCTATCAAGTGGTTTGCTGAGGACCGTGAAGAGCTAATCAAGACGGGAAAGGTAAGCGAAGAGCAACTTGAGGCCGTAGACAACGCGGTGCGTGAGATGTTAGTCAGTTGCGATACCTTCCTGACAGACACAACGGCAAAAGCCATCACAAAGTTGGAGGAGGCTATTAAAAAGTTCAAAACAATCAAGAGCGAAATGTCGGCAGGGATCACCATCCCCGTCTACTTTGAGGGTATAGAGTCATCACCTCTACAGCGAGGTGGCATCATGGCACACCGAGGCATGGCCTTAGTGGGCGAGAAGGGGCCTGAGCTGGTCGAATTACCAGGTGGCTCTAGAGTCAGGTCAAACGAGGAGACAGCCGCCCTATTAAGTGGGCGGACTATCGTCTCTAGCGATGTGATTATAAACATTGGCCTATACACGGGCAGTCAGCAGGAATTGCAGGAGGTTGCCAGGGTTGTGGGCATGGCCTTGGGGAGAGAACCTGGATTCCTTGAACGGATGCGGAGGGTGACCCGTGCCTGACCTGGTTTGCAAAATCGACTGGGACAATGACGGCTCTTTCCTTCACGCCAATGCCGACGTGAGCCCCGACCTTTTGGAGGCGACCGTGGTGCGCGGCAAGTCCAACCTGGCGAGGGGAATCGTGGAAGGGACACTGAGCCTTACGTTAGACAACACGGCGGGGACGTATTCCAGAGATTGGGCATCATCGCCGGTCGGGAGCCAGGCCCAACCACACCGAGAGGTAACGTTGGATATTCATGTGCCTACGCAAGCACCTAAGTATAGCATTTATCATCTCTTCAGGGGCTTCGTCAAACACATCCAATTGCGGCACGAGTGGGGGCGGAAGGAATGTCATATCGAGGCGGTAGATGCCATAGAACTCATGCGGTTGCAGCGTTTCAATTCACCGATGTACGAGGCACAATCCGTGTCGACGCTCATCGGCAACATCCTTGACCTGGTGCGGCCCATTAAGGCCAAACCTGGCATTTGGTTCACCTTCGATCAAGACAACCTAGGGTTCGACATTGCCCCCCTTTTTGGCTGGAATTGGACTTTCATAAAGCGTTACATAGACGACATCCCCGAAACCATCGCTTATGCTTGGTGGCAGGGCGGCACGCTTTTGGATGCGTTTGAACAATTAATCCATGCGTCAGGAGCGAGCTATTATATCGACGGCGAAGGCCAAATGCATGTCGAGAGCCGTTATCACCTCTTGGGGGGCGCTCATGTCACTTCACAACAAACCCTGGAGGCAGAAATCGAGGACGTGGGTGACTATGAGATCTCCGCCGAGGACGTGCGAAACTATGTCGAAGCCAGTTACAGCAAGTTTACCGCTGGGGCTGAAGAACAACTGTGGCAGATGGAAGGCGTGCCTGTGGCTATTCAGCCTGCCGAGAAGCTCACCTATCTGATAGAGTTCACGAATCCTGCACAGAGCATCGTCGACCCGGTGGCTAATACGCATTACACCGTCAGCCAGTATTGGGATGGCACTGGGGCCGATAGGTCGGCTTACCTCAGCGTGGCGCTCAGCGAATACGGACGAGGTGGCTTGTTGGAGCTGACCAACACCTATGCAGCCCCCATCTACATCCAAACTTTCATGCTTAAGGGAAACCCACTCTCGCAGGATTCTGCGGCCAAGGTGGAGGTCTACAACGATTGGTCGGTGCAGCAATATTACGAGCGACGGGCCTCGCCTATCAGCAACCCGCTCGTGCAGTCTAGGGCCAGGGCTGAATCGGTCGCCATCCAGACCCTTCTTCGCAACGACGTGCCGAAGCCGAGCCCGATGGTGAAGCAACGCAACGATTATGCGAACCAACTCAACCGTTTGGAGGGCGACCGGGTGACGCTGGTGATAGATGGCTTAGTGACCTCCAAGGACTTCAACGTCGCCCAGATTCAGCACCACATCCTGCCCACGCCAGATAGCATCGACCTAGAGACGACTTTTTGGCTTGAGCAAGCCCCCGATCTTATCTGGTTCACGTTCGATGATGACAATTTGGGCTTTGACCGGGCGGTCATGGCCTATTAGGAGGTAGATTATGGCAGCGGTATGGACTACACCAACAGGGGTATCAGCAAGTGCCAAGTTTCCCTACACGCTTTGGAACACCCAGGGCCGTGACAACGAGGATTGGCTTTACGAGAAGGTCACAGCAATTAGTGCATGGCGGACTCAATGGGCCTCCGCTTTAATAAATTGCTCATCAGCCACGGGCGCAGGAGGTATAGGTACTGGACAAGGGTGGGCTGCGTATCCTATAGGTTATTCCGTCGCGCCTCTAGGTGCTGTGGTAAGTTTAACTCAGCCGGCCGGCGCAATGCATTTTGGAGGTCAGGCTATGATTATAGATCTTCGGCAAACGAGTGCATTCATCCGGATTGAGGGTGGCAGTGGTATTTACACCGCTTACGTGGTAGCTTTGGGGACGATATAAAATGGCCGAGACACTTTTAGCACCTTATGCCGATCGTTACCACAAGCACGCTGCTGGGGGTGAGGCTGCTGTGGATCATGGCGTGCTGACGGGCCTCGCCGATGATGACCATCCGCAATACCCTGAGAGGACGGGGGCCGAGACAATCAGCGGCCTCTGGACGTTCAGCACGCAGCCATCGGGCATAGACCATACTTCGCTAGGTAGCATAGGTTCAAACACTCATGCCCAGATTGATACTCACATCGGAGGCACGGCTTATAGCCAGCACACTGGCGGGCTGGGAACACACACACACCAGTCTGCGGGGGCAGAAGGGGGCCAGCTAGATCACGGCGCGGCGCTGACTGAGCTTGGTGATGATGACCATACGCAGTATGCATTGTTGCTGGGCCGAAGTACAGGTCAAACGCTTATTGGGGGCATAGCGTCGGGTGAGAACTTAATTTTAGCGAGCACGTTACACGCTACCAAGGGCAAGATACTGTTTGGCACGAGCGCCTACGATGAGGTCAACAACAGGCTGGGCATCAGGACAACCAGCCCAGGGGCACAATTAGAGGTTTTGAGTTCTGGGGTTGCGG
>ERZ1292629.1343-Hain-H43-01um-R1-1343-length-24430-cov-40_pt1 | contig 24430 bp, 28 predicted proteins | sample MGYA00564399_ERZ1292629 | MGnify/ENA primary metagenome ERZ1292629 (study PRJEB36523, sample SAMEA6512636) | groundwater metagenome | collected 2019-01-08 | study: AquaDiva: Metagenomics assemblies of 32 groundwater samples | reverse complement strand
CGGGCGCGGGCGCGGGCGCGGGCAAGGGCGAGGGCGCGGGCGCGGGCGCGGGCGAGGGCGAGGGCGAGGGCGCGGGCGAGGGCGCGGGCTGGGGCGCGGGCGCGGGCGAGGGCGAGGGCGAGGGCGAGGGCGCGGGCTGGTGGCTCTCATGACCACGACCAGACACGATGCCGTAATCTCGATCCGCGTGTCGCGCGAGCTGCGCGGCGAGATCCAGCGCCTCGCCCGCGAGGCCGGCCTCGACGCCTCGAGCTGGCTGCGGTTGCTGGTCGAGCGCGAGCGCCGGGAGGAGGGGCGCCGGGACCACGGGTGCCCGAGCCCCGAGGAGCTGGCGCGGGCGGCTCGCTAGAGCGCCGCCCGCGCCGCCTCGGCCAACGCCGCGTCGAGCGCCGCGAGCACCGGCCCCGGAGGACACGCGCTGGCGAGCGCGTCGAGCAGCGCCACGCGACCCTCGCGCGCGTCGTCGAGGAGCGCGCGCCACAGCGCCAGCACCAGGCGCGCCGCCGCGCCGACCTCGCCCGGGAGCGCTGAGGCTGCGACGAGCGCCGCGTCGAGGAGCTCCGCGCTCACAGCGCCCCCCTCGCCAGCGCGTTGTAGGCCGCGAGCAGCGGCCCCTCGAGTGGGAGCGGCGACATGCCGGGCACCTGCTCGCGCGCGACCGCGACGAGGATCCGCAGGGCGCGCACCGCGAGGTCGCGCTCCGCCGCGCTGAATGAGCGCTCATTCAGCACGCCCGCATCGACGCGCCGGGCGAGCGCGTCGAGCGTGTCGCGCACCGCGACGATCGCCGCGGAGCGCAGCACGAAGAGCCTCGTCGGACGCTCGAGCGCCGCGGCGTACGCCGCCGTGCGAGCGGCGCCGACGAGGTCGCGCGGCAGCGCCTCGCGCGCCGTCGCAGCCGCAGCGCGATACGCGGCCTGGTGGCGCGCGTGGAGGTCGGCGAGCGCCACCCCGGCGCTCAGCACCAGTGCCCGCTCGGGGCGCACCTGGCGCACGAGGTCGCAGCCTGCAGCCGCCAGGCCGGCGAGCGCGAGCGCGAGGGCGATGCGGCAGGCGCGGGTCATGACTCGCTGTGACCCACTGGCGCCACCACTACCTCGACACGCGGGCGTGCGCGGTCGAGGTACAGGCGCGCCTCGAGCTGCACCACCTGGGCGTCGTCGCGGATGATGCCATCGGTGCCGATGAGTCGCGTGCGCCCGACGACCCCGCGCGAGCACTGGAGCGCGTCCATTACGGCTGCCACATAGCCGTCCAGGTCTCCGACCGCGCGGTCACGGTAGACGTAGATCGAGAGCGCCACCGGCTCAGTGATGACCGGCCGGCCGACGCGCTGTGAGAGGAGAGCGCGGCGCGCGGCGCGCGTCCACTCGACGCTCGCGCTCGACGGGAGCACGCGAGGACGCCCGCGCGTCGAGACGATGCGCCCCGAGTTCTTTTTCGTGTGGGGCCGCTCCTCGATCGTGTAGCGCACCGCGGCACTCGGTCGCTCTGCGCGATACCAGGGCCACTCCGACACGCTCATGCGACCACCCTACCAGCACTCGCCGCGCGCGCAAGATCGGCCTGCGTCGCTGCCCGCGGGCGCGCGCTCAGCACTCGCCAGCATCCGCAGCGCGCACAGCGCGCGGCGTGGCGCGACGGCCGGTAGTCGCTCACCGCCCGCTCACCACAGCGCGCGTGGGCGCGCGCGGCGACATAGCGCGGCACGAGGTCCTCGCTGCACGGCGGTCGCTGACGCCTAGCCACCGCCGTCGGCATCGGCGGCATCGGCCCGATCGTCCGCACGCACCGACCCCCTCGCGGCACTCGTGCCTGCGCAGAGCCACGCGCCGCGAGGAGCACATCGCCGTCGCTCTCCGCGCGATAGAGAGCAGCATTGCGGTGTCGCCGGTATGCCTCGAGCGCGGCGTCGAATGTGGCGTGTGCCGTGCGCTCGCCCGCTACCACCACGTATCCCACGCGTCACCTCAGCGGTGGCAGGCGCATCTTGATCTCGACGAGCTCGATCTTGATTGCGCTCAACTGATCGACCATGCGGGCGCTGATCTGCTGCTGCCCGTCAGCCCACCTCCACATCCCATACAGCGCAGCCGCGAGTAGCAGGCCGGTAACGCCCACGCGCTCGATCAGGTATCGCAGCAGGCCCGCCCACCACGGTGCGCCCGGCGGATCCATGCCGCCGAGTGGTCCATTCGTTCGCTCTTGCAGGATCGTGCTCATAGGTCCGTGCTCCCCTCGCATGCGAGTCCGGTTACCGTCGCTGCTGCGCCGCCGGTATCGCAGGTCACCACGACGATGTCGCGATCCAATGGCGACGCGAGCGCGAGCTTGGTTGCGCCGACCTGCCACGAGTTCGTCAGGCCGCCCGCGCACGCGATGTCCACGCTCCCCTGCGACGAGGTGAATCGCATCGTCGTCGCATTCGTCGTCGTGATCCGCACAGCGACGGTTGCGTGCGCCTGCGCCGAGATGCCGTGCGCGCGATGCTGCGCGTCCACCACCCAGCCACGTTTGTCCCATCCCCATCCCGTCGAGGACGTGTCGAGGACGTTGACGAAGCTCGAGCTATTGATGACGAGGCCGGCCGCGCTCTCGTCGAGCGACCACGTCCAGTAGATCCCCTGCTGGTCGGTGTAGAGCGTCGCGGCCGCGTCGCGCAGCGCCGCTATCGCGCCCGCATGGATCGGGTACCCCGTCCGGAATGCGTGGCGATCGACGAAGAGCGTGCCGCTCGTGAGCAGCGTGCGCGGGCGCTCGTACACGACGAGGCTCCGCACGCGTAGCCGATCGGCGACATTGATCGTGACCGTTTTGACCGCACCCTCGGTGAGCGCGTGGTGCAGCTCGAGGATCACGTCATGTACATCGGCGGCCGGGAGATAGCCGACGAGCGTCGCGGCATTCGCGGTATCGGCGTCGAGGTACAACGTCGGCGTGAGGGCGGCGCTGCTATCGGTGACACGACAACGCGCGCGCACGATCATCGCGTCCGCTCGCGGCGACGCGGTCCATCGCAGGTGCGCGATCGACGTCGGTCCGACGACGTCCGTCGCTGCCGGGTCCATCTCGCGCGCGTGCACGACGCGCAGCCCCCGGCCCGCCAGCTGTGTGATCCGCTCGACGAGCGCGAGCCCGAGGAGCCCCGCCGGTGGCTGCCCGCAGCCATAGGGCGTCTCGGGGATCGGCTCCCACACGATCGGTACACCGATGTGGGATGACTGCGCGTGCTCGATGGCTGCCGATACGCCGGCCTCGGTCTGCTCGGGCGTCAGCGCGCCGGTGATCGTGTGCGTCGAATGGGCCATGGCTAGTAATACATGCTCGACGTGAGCCCGGGGATCTCCACCTGCACGTCGCCACTATCCGCGGGCGGCGCGCACCAGATCGAGAGGTCGGAGTAGGCCGCCTGGTTGAGCGCGCTGCCCGCCACCTGGGCCTGCCCCCACACCGAGAGCCACGTCTGCCCATAGCGATCGCGTACGAGAACGACTGTGCCCGTGTAGCGCGCCCACGTGGTCGACTGGACCGTGAGGGTGAGCGAATGCGCATGCGCCGACGGTGCGGTCGTACCATCGCGCAGCGTCGGTGAGCGATGATCGCTCCACACGATGATCCGCGGCGCGGTCGCCACCGCCTGGCGCTGCTGCGCGCGCAGCCAGACGATGAGCGAGCGGTAGCCGTCACGCACCGGCATTGGTGGCAGCTCGGCAATGAGGGTGCTCGCCGTCGTCGCGATGTTGGCGAACGCGGCGACGGTGCGCTGCGATGACCACAGCGTCGGGCGCGCGCAGTAGCCGGCGCAGTTGTTGACGTTGCGGGCGAGTGTCAGCCATTGCCCGGCGCCGCACGCCGCACCGTCAGCGACGAGCTCATCGGCAACGCGCCGATGCTGTTGCCGGTGCGTCCACTGCCGTGTGAGGTCAGAGCCGATCGCCATTAGGCGGCATCCGTCATGGCTCGGATGAGCAGGAGTCCGGCGAAGGCGGCCCGCGATCGATTCACATCACCGAAGCAATGAAAGTCGATCGTCTGCTCAGTGAAGCTGAGCACGATGACTCCCGCGGGCTTCGTGCTGCAGGCGCACGCCTCGACGAGATGCGAGATCGCATCCTCGGGACGACCGGCTCCGGGCAATCGCTTGATCACGCCCATCGACTCACCCTGTCCGCGCCGCCCACGACGAGCGTCGAGGCGTCGGCGATGTACGAGACGTCCGCGCGCCGCGCTGCCGTGGCGCTCGCGTAGGGCGCGTGCGTGACGAGGTAGCGCTCGGACGTCGAGTACCCGGTGAGCGCTGCGCTCGGCGTGATCGACCCGGTGGTCTGGTCGATCGCGCTCACGGTCACCGTCCATGCGCGCGGCGCGGCGAGGGTCGCCGGATCCATCTCGACGATACGGATCGCGTCACCGACGGCGAACGGCACCCGGAGGATCGACGACGAGAGCGGCCCCGCGAGCGCGCGCACGTAGAGCTGGGTCCCGTCCCATCCCTTATCGGGGCGGCTCCAATCGGCGAGCGCGGCAGCCGCGCTGCCGGTGAAATCAACCGCGCGCTCGGCGGGGTAGAGGTAGAGGAGCACCGTGCCCTTGCGCTCGGTGTAGTCGTACTCGACCTCGAGTACCTCCGCGGGCACCGCCGTAACGCCCGCGCTCCCGCCGGTGATCGACGGGAGCAGCGAGTCGCTGACGAGCACGCGCTGCCCAGCGTAGAGCTGGCGGAGCGAGGCGTTGATGGAGCGCCGCACGGCCGGCGCCTCGCGCGAGTAGAGGCCGATGCGCGTCTCGAGAAGAGAACCCCAATACGCCCAAAATGGCGATGGACCTGGCGTGTCGCGAATACCTTTATTCGCCGCCTCGAGCAGATTCAGGTTGCCCGATTCTCCGACGGGAGCGATCGCCAGGACCTTCACCACCGACATGAATTTCTCGGCGAGCCAATCCCAACTCGTCGATAGCTGATAGCCATTGATGCTCATGGCCTCGCCGCGTTCGACGGTGCTTCTCTCGCCCGCCTCGGCGCGATTGCTCTCGTCGAGAGTCGGGACCGGAGGGACGCCCCACGATCGCACGAAGAGGGCACCCGAGAGCGGATTCTCCGGCGTCGGTGACGTTGGTGCCTGCGGTCGCACGGCCGTGATCTTCCCGTCGACGATCGAGATGTAGAAGCCCAGCGTGCGCGCCTCGGGATCGACGATATCCGCGAATGCGTTGAACGCCTCGCGGAAGACGTAGCGTCGATTCCGCGTACTCGCCGGCAAGATGCTGCGCAGGGCCTCGAAGCTCGCGAGATCGATCATCGCGCGCGGGACACCGAGCCCCCATTGCGCAGCGTACAGATCGTAGGGTCCATTCCTGCCGACGGTACCCGTCGAGGTCAGGACCGAGAGCAGGAATCCGATCGCGTCGCTGGCGAAGAGATCCCCGCCGCGTACCGTCGTGACGCCCGGTGCCCAGACCTGGTCGAGGAGGCTCGGGCGAGTCTCACCGACGCGCCAAAGCAGGAGCTGCGGGCGCAGCCTCCGGGCTGGCGCACCGCCGACACCCGGCGGACCACCGCTACCGCCACCGGGATCACCGTCGGGATCGGGCATGCCCGGTCCATTGCCAGGGCCGACAATTCGCGAGAGCGCATCGGTACTTCCCGGCCGCTCTTTCGCCCCGCCCTCGACCACGGCCCCGCGAATGACGAAAACGGGATTCATCGCCGTCGCCGTCGTATCGTAGGAGGTCGATGTCGTCTCGATAGTCCCCTGATAAAAGCCCGCCTCGGTGAGCATCCAGACACGGCGCGCGCGATCGGCATCGGTCGACGGGTAGTACGGCGCGAGCTCGTTCTGCGTGGCGAGCCAACCGCTCGCCGACTCCAGGCGAATGGCCGTACCCTCGAAGTTGGGCGCAAGCGGATCCGGGACGAAGACGGCCGTCAACGCGGGCGGATTCGGCGCGTCGACGAACCACGTCGCCGCGGGTATTGCGGGGTCGGCAGGTGCGAGATCCAGCACGATAGGCTCCGCCGGAATCCCATCGGTGAAGCCTAGCAATGCCCCGAGGCACGAGCCGACGGGGAATCGGATCGCCGGCAGGAGCGTCGGCTCGACGGGTACTCCGCCGCTGTAGACGACGCAGCTCAAGCGCATGACGCCCTGACGCTCGCGGAGCATCCATGTTTCATTGGCGCCCTTGACCGCATCGATGGCGGTTTGCACCGCGACGCGCAGCGATTCGCGCGTGTAGACCGAGAATGCAATCACGGGAGTCCGGGCGTGATTGTTCCATGACCAAGGATTCTCGTCGGCAGTGCCACTGCCCGCCTTGACGAACTCCATCGTCATGACGCCGCCGAGACCCCCGCGCACGTCGAGATAGCCCGCTCCCTCCGTCGTCCCGCCGAGCGACCCGCGAATGCGCGCTCGCCAGGGTTGCGCGTGCAGGGTGCGTGCGCGAAGCGCGCCGAGGAGCGAGACGGTGCGGATCTCGATCGCGTCCCTGCCGTCATGGTAGAGCGCCGTGATCTCGCCGGCCGCTACGATGCGCGCGGCCGTTTCTGGCAGCCAGCGCCCCGCGGTGTCGGCGCCAATCTCGTAGAGCACCCACCGCCGACCCTGGTGGTACGTCGGCTTCGTCGCGACGAACGGCGCGCCGCGCAGCGCATCGTCCGCGGCGACTGGATGCCAGCGTCCCATGCGCTCGCCCATCGCCGGGTAGAGCCCGCGGGCGCAGCCGGTCAGCGACGTGCCGCTGGCGACGGTGCCGATCGTCAGGGCCTCGAGCCCGCAATAGACGAGCTGCCCATCCGTAAAGCCCGTCGTCGATGCGACGGCGAGCGTTGTGGCAGCCACGCCGAGATTCGCGGTCAGCGTCGTGCGCGTGCTGTTGCTCGTCGTCGCGATCGCGAGGGCTGTGCTCGCGATCCCATCCTCGTCGAGGATCCGCAGCGCCGGCGTCGACTGCTCGACGATGGCATCGGTGATCTGGATCCGCTGCGACACGGAGCCGACCGGCCACAGGCCCCGGCGGTACGTGATGCCCGTCGGCGCGGACCACAGCGCAGGGACCTCGACGGAAAACCATACCGACGGGATCCCCTCGAGCCTGAGGAAGAGCTGCGAACGCGCTACATCCACGCCGGCGGGATCGCCGCCGCCGTAGATGCCGGGGTCGACCGGGTTTACCCAGTCCGCCTCCCCACCAATCTGCGACCCGCCGCCAATGGAACCCCCGGCGTCCGAGCTGCGCGATGGGTTGCCGCCGGCGAGCATCTCTACTGCTCGAGTCCTAGCAGCCGCAGATCGTCAACGAGGATGTTGACGAGCTGCGCGAGATCCTCGGCGAATGCCCGCAAGTTCTCGTACGCGACGCGCAGCGCGTTGATGTCGACGAGCTTCGCCTCGCCATCGGCGGCGCCCGTGTACGCGGCGCTCTCGTTGTCGGGCGTGTACGCGCCGAGCGTCCGATCCGCCGTCGCGTAGGTCTGCGTGATCGCCGCTGGGCGCGTCGTGGGTGCGACGCCGTAGAACCCCACGGTCGTGCCGTCGTGATTCAGCGCGCCATCGATCTCGAGCTCGTCGCTGAGCCAGAGCTTCCCCTTCCAATCGATGTACGCCTTTTCATCGAACGTCCCCGGGAAGCTCGTGCAATTGTCGCCGAGGGAAAGGAGCTTGCCGCTCGTCGCGTTGACGCTCCACAGCGCGCGACACGCATCGCCACCGTCGGCCACCGTCGAGAGCAGGCGCACCCCCTTGACCCGGTAGTCCAACGAACCGGTCACCGCCGACGCATCGCTGCCGACCTTGGCTTGCAATGCCAGATGCGAATCGCGACACGCATTCACACGATCATCGCTGACTTCTTTTGTAGCGTCGGTGGTCGGGTTCGGCTCGACCATCGTCGGCGCGGCGAGAGAGGTCGCGTCGTCCAGCGTGGCCGGGTAGTTGATCGCCATGGTTATCCCGTCGCTCCTGTCCGCAATGCGAGTCGCAGATCCCAGAGACCATCGTAGGCGTCGACGGTGCGCCGCAGACCGAGGCGCGTCGTCGAATCCTGTCGCGGGCGGTACGTCACGTAGCTGGCCGGCACGCTCCCGTCGGGCGTGTAGCGGATGCGCCGCCCCGGGCGGATGCAGTCCCCCCAGAATCGCTCGTAGCTCGCATTCATGGGCGACTCGAATGTCTGCCAGATGAGTGCTCGCGCAATCGCATGCCACTCAAGCTCATTCTCATACCACGTCGCGGAGTAGCTCGTGTACGTCGTGCCGTCGGTGCTCTCGGTCGTCCGCCCGTCGGTAACCGCCTCGCCGCGCGCACCGTCAGCGCACGTCTGCGTCGCGGGGAACTTGCCGGGGAGGTACAGGCCGCGGCACTGGTTCGGCGACACGGACGATTGCCCCGCCGTGACGACGAGGGTTGCGGCGCTAAGCCCGAGGTATCCGATCAAGTCGGGGTCGAAGACGAGCGTCGCATTGACGCCGTTGCCCACGTTGTTCCACGTGAGCTTGCCCGTGGCGTAGTCGAGCGTGATCGCAAATGCGGCAAGCGCGCCAACGCTGGTGATCTGCGTGGCGATGCGCGCGATGAGCGAGTCCGCCGCGACGTCCGAGTACGTCAGGTACCCGCTCGTCCCGCTCGCGACGATCGTCTTCGCGCTGCCGTTGACGGTCATCGCATTGTTGTTCGCCTCGATGACGACGGCGCCCAAGAGCGCCGGAGCACCGGGCGTCGGGAGGGAGTAGGTGTAGCCGGTCGGCATCAGGCGTTCTCGTTACCGCTGGTGTCAATAGCGTAGGGCCGTAGTGTCCATGAGCCTCGCGGCCATCCGCCAACTCGACGGACAACGTAGCGCCAGCCATTCGTGATCGCGGTGCGCGTCGATTCCTGGTACGTCGCGGTGAATGCGGCTCCGTTGTGAATGACCTCCTGCGACGTTGGGAGCTCAGCCACGAGGAGGACCCGGCGGAAGCCGCCGGCGTCCGTGACGTCGAGCTGCACGGTGCTCGTCGGTACGAGGGTCGCGCCGCCGGCCGGCGTTACGCCGGAAACGCTGGGCGCCGTCGCATCACCGCTCCCGAGAGGATCACCCGCCGTCCAGACGCCACCGGCAAGCGTCCACGTATCGCCGAAAAACGTGGTCGCGTTGCTGCCGCTGAACATGACGCCACGCGCTCCGGCCGTGTCCCAGGCGAGCGACGCGAGCGAGCGTGCCGTCAGGGCCGCCGGCGTTGTGGCGCTGGCCCACGAGCCCGTTGGCGTTCCGCCTGTCCATTCCCAGGTATCACTGAGAGTGACGCCATCGTTGCCACCAAACACGATCATCTTCCCGCGGACTGGATCGAAGCAGGCTGAATGTAGATAGCGTGCCGACGGCCATATCGCCGCCGGAGTCCTATCCACCCACGCCGTGCCGTCCCATTCCCAGGTATCTTTCTGGCGCGTGCCCGTCGAACCGCCGAAGAGGACGACTCGCTCTCGGACGGAATCCCAGACCATCGTATGGTATTCGCGTCCCGCAGGTTGCGTCCCGGGCGATACGTTGGTCCAGGTATTTGTCCCGTCATTGTAGGTCCACGTCTGTGCGGCGATGATCCCGCCGGCGCGGCCGCCAAAGAGAACCATTCGCCCGCGCACTGGATCGTAGACCATCGCCGCCGAATGACGCGCCGTCGGAGATGCGACCGGCGTTACCGCGATCCATGTCGAGCCGTTCCATGCCTCGTGATCACCGATTGGCACACCATTCTGGTTGCCGCCGAAGACGACAACCTTCTGGGCATCGCTGTCGTACCCGATTGCTCCGAGGGCGCGGATCGGCAACGACCGCGCGGGCGACTTCGCGGTCCAGCCCGTGAGGTAGCCGCGCGTCCACGTGTCGTTCTGTTGCGCGCCCGTTGCTGCTAGTACCTGGCTGCCGCAGCACATGACGATCTCGCTGCGCGCAGCGTCGTACGCCATCATCGGGAAGCGAGAACCGGGATACGCCACGTCAGCCTCCCGATCCGAGGGTGAGCACGCGCGTACCGTTAACGGTGATCGTGCCGGCGCGCCCCGCGTTCGCAGCCGCGCGCAGGCCGCGCACGAATTCAGCGCCGAGCTCCGCACGATTCGCCGCTATGACCCCTGTCATATTGACGACGATGTTCGTCGGGCCGCCCGATTCGCGTCGCGCCATCGAGGATGCCGACTCGGGACGGGCGGCGCGCGATGCGCCTGCCCCTGCGCCTCCTTGCGCCGGCCGACGCTGGGCATCGCCAGCCAGGGCACCGACGACCGCCGAACCGCCGCCAAAGGCAACAGCGGCCGCGGCAAACTTGGCGGCCGCGGCGAATGCCGGAGCTGCTTGCGCGGGATTACCAAAGGGGCTCAGTGACCAGAGGCCGATGCCCACGGATTCCAACGCCATCGCTGCATTCCATATCGCACGGGCCTTGAACTGCGCGGCGAGGCCACGCAGTACTGAACTGCTATCCTCGCCCATCGCTGCAAGCACGAGGTACTCGCCCATCGCGCTGCGCGTGATGTCCCAGGCAGTGCTTAGTTGCTCGAGCGCCCGCGATTCCTCACCCAAACGATCCATGCGTCTGGCGAATGCCTTCTCGGCGCGAGCCTCCTCGCTCTCCTCGCGTTCCGCTGCCAGCGCAATGTGGAAGCGCCTGGATCGCTCCAACGATGCTTCGTAATCCTCGGTCTCCTCGTCAATCGCGCGCAGACGTAGCGCCCGATCGATCTCCGCCTCCTCCTCGCGCACGCGCTGGCGCTCCTCCGCCTCACCCCGGAGGAACGTCGTGCGCAGCCGCTCCATCTCGTTCGCCAGCTCGATCGGCGCGAGCTGGTCACGGAGGAGCCGCTCGTTCTCGCGACTCGCGTCGATCGCATCGCTCCGTCGTCGGGCGGCCCGACGCGCTGCTGCCTCCGCCGCGATCTCCCCCTCGATCTCCATGCGCTCGAGCGCGCGCTTTCGCTCCTCCTCGGGAGCGACCCCCTTCGCTGCGGGCTTGCCCGCGCGCTCGAGCTCCGCGCGCGCCTCCCCCGGCGAGAGCATCTGCTGCGCCCGCATGCGCTGCTCGCGGATCTGCGATTCGATCGCGGCGACGTCCTGACCCATCTGGAGCGCTACATCGCGATCGATCTCGAGCAGGCGGATCATCTCCTTGACGCCGGCATTGTGCCGCTCGACTTCTGACCGGCGCTGCTCCCAATAGGTATTCGCGCGCTCCTGCGCGTCGAGCTTCTGCTCCGCCTCTTTCGTTTTTGTCAACGCGTCCGTCACGCGTCCCAGGGCGAGGTTGAGATTCTCGCTCTCGTTCACCGCTTTCGCGAAGCCCCCGACCATGTCGGCGATGGCGCTTTTCGCGACAGCGAGCTTGTCGCTCAGCGACGACGCCGCAACCGTCACGCCGCTGTAGCGCCGCTCAAGGGCAGCGAGAATTTGCTCCTGCTTCTCGGCGAGCGTGCCCGTTAACTCGAGGTCGGGCATCAGACGTCGGAGCCCTTGCACCCGACCCGTCTGGATAGCGCTCGTCATCTGCTCCATCGCAGTCGATAGATCAATGCCGAGTCGATCGGAGAGCACCTTTGCGCCGACGGTGAGATTGCGGAAGCCGCGTTCGGTGATCGAGAACTCCTCGGTGACGAGGCGGTTCTTGAAGCTCATCAACTCCATCGCCGACGCTTGACCGGCAATGGCGCGCTGCGCCTCGTCAATGCTCCCGACCATGCCCTCTTGCATGTCGCCGAATCGATCACCGAGGTCGATGAACTCCTTGAACGCACCGACGACGCGCCCGATCTTCGACGCCCATCCAAGGATGTTGTCGATCTGGTCGTTGACCGATTTGAAGTTGCGCGCCGCACCCGCGGCGATGCTTGACAGCGCGCTGTCAAACTTCTCGGCGAAGGTCTTGACCGACCCCTCTGCCTCTTTCCATCGCGCGGCGAATGACCGCACCGACGTCTCGGCCCCGCCCGTATCGACGCCGACGCCAACGCGGAAGTCACGCGCCATGACGCCGCCCTTCGGCTGCCTCGGCAATCGCGCGCGCCGCGGCGTTCTCGGCATGCTGGCGTGTCATGCGGATGACCGCCATCGCCTCGATGAGTGGCTCAGGATCGTCACGCGTGAGCATGATGCCGCTGCGCTCGAGCTCGAACACGGCCGCGATGTCCTCGGCGTAATCAGGATCGACGAATGACCACACCGGACAGAGCTCGAATGAGACAATCTCGAAGTCGAATGCGGGGCCGCCGGCGCGTTCCTCGCTGGCGATGAACCCGCAGCGATTCGCGCGCATCACATGGCGGTCCTCGCCGACCTCGCCACGACGACAGATGCGACGGCAATCCCACGGCGCCCGGCCCTTGCGCGCGTCGTAGGAGAGGATCACCGCCATGAGACCCGCCCTAAAACCTGTCGCTGAGGCGCGACAGCCTCACGGCTGCCCACCCCAGCTCCTCCATCAGATCCGCGCCGAGCAGGAGCTGCGAGCGCTCCGAGAGCCTGCCATCAACTCGCTCGATCACGAGCGGGTGTTCGCCTCCATCGCGCGCGGGCACGAGAAAATGGCGCGCTGTGCGGAGGCTGTAGCAGGCCGCGAGGTAGCGCCCCGTGCTCGACTCCTCCCCCTCGCCACGGACTTCGGCGCGCTGCCGCGGCGTAAGCGGCATCAATGAAAATTCCGACGGCGCGACATCCTCGCGTAGGCAGAGCCAGCCGCGATCCTCGGTCGCGAGAAAGCGCTCATGCACGACGAGGTGTCGCGCGGCAGCGGAGAGGGTGTCGAATGCGGCGCGCGCCTCGTCGCTCTCGAGCGCGGCGCGCTGCTTCGCGAGCCGCGCATCGTGATCGATCGCTCCGTCGTCCATCGAGACGTACCAGAGCGGATCGTCGGGCAGGCGCTTGCGGCGGAGTGCCATCGGCGTCTCACCCGAGCCAGATGCGCCAGGGGGAGCGGAGCAGAGCGCTCGCCGTCGGGCCCTCGCTCGCGATCCAGGAGATCCGATCCCCAGTCTTCTTGCCACTCGTGGCCTCGCGCTTCGGCGTCTCGTTCGGAAAGATCCGCGGCATGAAGATCCCGACGCTGGATCCCGGTGCCACGTGAAACGCGCGCAACATGAACTTCGCGGCGTTCGTTTCGAACCACGCCTGCCAGATATCGTCGTGGTCGACCAGGGCCGAGCCCTTCGCGGCAATGGCATCGCGTACCATTCCCTGGAGGCTGCCGACGCCTGCGGTGCCCGCGCTCGACGGATCGGGCGTCACCGAGACGCCGAAGTCGGCCGTGAACCCCTCCTCGTTGTAGCGGGTGCGCGTGGTGACCGGCGTCGTCGGGTCATCGCCCGTGAGGTCGCCCATCCAGAGGCCAGCGCCGCCGACGAACTTCGGCTGCTTGTCCAAGAATGCGTCGGTCGCGAATGCCGACGAATACCCGGTACCGGTGATCGGGCGGACCCAATGGCCGGCCGTCATGTCGAACGTGAGCCGCGGGATCTGACCGGGGTTCGAATCGGCGAGCGCGACGCGTCCCGCGGTCCCGAGGGTGATCCGCTCGTCGGTCTGCTGATCGCCCTGGAGGAGGAACGCCATCGTCGTCGGCTGCACGTCCTGCGGACCGTACGAGGCGCAGGCATAGACGACGACGCCGTTCGCCGGCGCGGTCCCGAGCGCCGGAAAAACGGTGACGGTGTCGGGCGTGGCTCCGGTATCCACCGCCGATACGATGACGGGGGAATGCGTGGCGACTCCTCCGATCGTGTCCGGCACGAGCAGGATGTCGCCCGCCAGGATTCCCGCCGCGCTCGCGACGGCGAGCACCGTCGTCGTCGAGCCCGCGCCTGAGATCGTCGTGCCCGTCGGGCGCGAGGAGATCCCGAGCACCTTCGAGAGGAGCCAGCCGAGCTCCGTCTCGCCCGCCTGCACGCCATCGCCGGCCGCCGTGCCGAGCGGCGAGAGGTATTTGCCGAAGCTCCACGTCTGGCCCGCCCTCGAGAGCGGGATCTGTTTCGGCTGAATGCCGACGCGGGGCTGAATGCTCCGATCGGCTTCGCGCGGCTCGACGAGCCCGGACCAGTCCAGGTCGTGCACGCGCAGGAGCTTGATGTCCGCACCGACGGTCCACGAGAGCGTCGTCGGATCGGCGGCCGCCGCCATGAAGGACGCTTCCACCTGTGCCCGGAGCTGCTGTAGATCGTGGAGTGCCATGGTTCAGGCTCCTATGCTGGCCTCGGAGTGAATCGCCTCGAATGGCATCGCGAGCAGGTAAGCTTCGCGACCGCGCAGCGGCGCCGGCCATGTGCCGGCCGCCGGGTAGAGCTGAGGATCCGCCGTCGGTGCGAGCAGTGCGTTGCGGAGCAGGCGCCGATCATCGGCGACCACATGTTCAACATCGCGCCGTCGCTCGTGCACCTGGTAGCCGACTAGTACGGTAACGTTTGAGAGGAGGTCGATCGCGGAGATGTTTGTCACGCCCTGCTCCGCCGCTTCATTGAGCTCGAGCTGAAAGAGCCGATCGCGAGGCAGGCTCTTTGCGACGAGCAATCGCAGATGATCGCGATCGTCGAGATGTCGGAAGGGCATCTCGGGGAGGGGCGACGCACTGACGTCAATGGCCTCGATGCGTGCGACGATCGAATCGTAAAGCGTCCCGTAGCCCGAGGAGCTCGGCGCGGAGTAGCTCGTCGCGGAGACGAGCTCGAACTCGTCACGACGTGTCCTCCAACGACTCGTCGCCGTCGCGCGGAAGCCCCAGTGCACCAGGTACGATCCGAGCGCCTGCGTCGTCGAGGGCACCCATGCTGCGCGGTAGCGACCCGTAGCGATGGAGGTCGCGGTCGCCCACGCGCCGACCGCCACGGGCCACACCTGCACCGGCGCTGCGCGCTTCGCCGCGCTCGACACGTCGTAGACGCGGTAGCGCACCGTGGTGCAATTGGCGAGCACGGCGCGCCGGAACGTCCGCAGCTCGAGCGTCGAAGTGGCGAGGTCGATCGTGCGCTGCGTGCTCGCCATGGCTCACACCGACGAGTCAAACTCCGCTACGCCCGGGCCTTCGAGGGCTTCGAGGATGTCGGCGCTCACCGACGCGCCCGCCGGAGTGCCGAGCTTGGTGCTGATTGCAGCGACGGTGACTTCATTCGCGGGCGTCGCAGGGAGCGTGTCCGTCTTGAGCTTCACGGCGGCGGCATCGCTCTTCACCGCCGCGACGTCGGCGCTCACCGACGCACCCGCGGGCGTCCCGACGGTGGTGGTCAGCGTGGTCAGCGCCGCCGCGGTAGCGCGGGTCGCGATGTCCGCAGCGATCGACGCGCCCGCGGGAGCACCGAGGCGCGCCATCGTGTCGGCCTCGAGATTCGCGACGATCTCGACGACCCCGCGGTAGACCACGGCGCCGGAGACGGTAATAAAATATTTCAGGTAGCCGAGCGTGTCCGTGTCGCCCGTCGACAGCAGGAGGTCGTATGCGCCCGGTCCATTGGTGGCATCGATCTCCCACCAATCATTCGCCGTAACGTTCTTGACCGTCGACGTGCCGGCCTGTTTCTGGATATAGCAGGTAACGGCACTGAAGGCCTTCCCCGTAACGGCGACGCCGCTCGTACCGTCGAGGATCACCGGCGCGCGGAATGCGGTCGACTGTTTGATCTCCACGTTACGGCTCCTCCCAGGGCGCGCGCATCCTGCGCAGGCCCCACTGCGCGAGGAGAGCGTCCGGTTCATACGCCTCGCAGTCCCACCGCTCCCACCCCCCGCCGCCCTCGGCGTCGACCGTGGCTAGCACCGCGTCGGAGAACTCTCCGCACGCCCAGTAGTGAGTCGCTGGCTGCCGGCCGTCCGGCGAGAGGCCGACGGTGAATGTCCGTGCATCGGCAGGATTGCCGGCAATGGCGGCGCACCGCGCGTTGGCAGCAGCCTGTTGGCCCGCCGGTACGACACCGATCTCCCTCATAGCGCGAACCGATCGTTTAGGTAGGTGAAGAGTTTCCCCATCTCCATTCCCGTCGGAATGCGGTTAACGAAGAGGACCTCGGCGACGTCGCCCTTGAAGTTCACGGTGCCGTCCCAGTAGGCGCCGAGTTGGACCGGCCACGAGAGCCCGGATGCCGGCATGGCCATGCTGCCAACGCTCCCAAATAGGGGCTCATGGTTGTGGTACACGTGTTCCGACTCGGCTGCGGATGCAATACCCACTGACGACCGCCACGTTGTAATCCCGCTGGCCAAAGGCCCTCGTACTTCGGGAAAAGAACCCGCGATGACTAGACGCATCACAGGCTGCGTCGTGGTGGCTGTTTCCACGCGATGCCAACAGTCAATTAGCGCGTTAGTCGCATTGCTGAACATGTTGAACAGCAGATAACTGCCCACGCCAGCGGTCGACAACATGCGCGATACGTAGACAGCCATGTAGCCGCCTGTGTATGTGACGATTTCCGTGGCACGTTGCAGGTAATCATCCACCCCGTCGAAGCGTACACACGCCAGGCCGTTGGCCTGATTCGTCAGGTACGTTGGACGCTTGCTGGCCGTGGCCTGTGTTAGGTCGCGTCCATTGCCTGACGAATCAGGCCACGTGATGACGGGGTCGTTATTCACAAGGCCGGCAATGGCGGTCTTCCACCAGCCCCATAGCCCCGAACCGAAGATCGTCGACGGCGTATCGGCTGCGCCGCCGCCTCCGGCTCCGGCTCGATTCCCCTGCCAGCCCGAGTTCCAGCCCGGCATTAACGCACCCCGACGAGGCTCAGGATGGATCCCGCCTCTTCACCCTCGCCGATCGTGCCGTCCTCGTCGGTGTCGTAGTGCTCGCTCACGCGGCCGCCCTGCGCCGCGGTCCGGTAATCACCGTAGCGGCGTTCCCAGTAGTCGAGCCACCGCTCCGGATCCCAATTGGGCGGCGCGACCGCGCAGGTCGAGGCGATCTCACAGCACCACGCCGCAAGCGCCATCGGGCGCAGCCAGTCGCGTCCGCGCACGAGGTCAAGGCGAACGCCGATCTGGCGCAGGTCCCACTCGACGCGCGTCTCGGCGCGCGCCATCTGCGGCGCGTAGCCGCTCCCACGCTGCGCAGGAGGCTCGCGATCGAGGAGCCCCGGCGGCAGGTCGGAGGTCGCGAGACCGAAGCTGTAGGGCGCGCGCACGAGGTCGAAGAACTCGTCGTGCGACTGCGGTACGGTGGCGACGGTGAATCGCAGCCGCGCCACGTATCCCTCGCCGAGGTTCGCCGAGCCCGCGAGGAAGCCCCCGGTGGCGAAGAGCGCCGAGGGCAGCGCGTAGGTCACGCGCGCCGACTTGAATGCGCTACCGCTCGCATGATCGAATGCGAGCCGCCGTGTCGAGAACGCGTATTGGTTTGTCGCGTCGACGCGCTCGACCGGCACCCACTCCTGCTGCCCGAGCGTGCCCACAACGAGATAGTGGCGACCCGCCGTGACGCTGTCGCCGCTCGGCACCGGCTGCACGGATGTCAGGACGATCCGTGTCGGGTCGCTCTGCGCCGGGCCGGCGGCTGCCGAGGTCGTGGTCGTGACGTCGTCGAGATCCGAGGTACCGGAGTGGATCGTGGTCCCATCATCGGGATCGATGATGGTAATCGTGGGGGCTGCATCCGGGCGGCCGGCGGCGAGTCTCTCGACGACGAGGCTCTGCCCCGCCAGGGCGAGGATGATTCGCTGCCGACCACCCGTGTGCATGATCGATCATCAGTGCTGCGCGCCGCAGTACCGGCAGGCCAGCGACGGCACGATCGGCCCCCGCCCGCAGGCGCAGATCGCGTGCCCCATCTCGCGCCACCGCGTCAGCATCTCCTCGATGTCCCGACGCTGCTCCACCGCCACGTGACTCCGCGGGTGCGACGGCACCAGCGGCGACATGCGCTGCAGGTAGTTCGCCGACGTCGTGATTCCGACGCCGGCACCCGCCTCCGAGGGATGCGGCTTGCGCTCGGGCGGGGGTCGTTCGGCGGGCGCGCCCCCCTCGGGGCGAGGCACGGCGATGCTGTCCTTCGCGCCGACGTTCGCGGTCGTATTGACGGCCATGATTAGCTCGCCATTACGACCTGGACCAGGTCGGCATTCAGGAGGGCGGACGTGTCGTGCGACAGCCAGTAGAACTGGAACTGCCGCCCACCGTCGGTGTTCGAGAGCACGCGCACCTGCGCGGGCATCGACACGCCCCACCCGACGCATCCGGGGCCGCACGCGATTCCCTGGTACACGGTGACCGCGTCGCCCGCGCCGCCCGTGGTCGTGGGAATGGTGTTCGACTCGACGATGTGGAACGCGCCGAAGTCCCCGACGTACCCCCTGATCAGGGGATTCAGCGATACGGGCTGGTACCGCACTGCCTCGCGGAATTCGTTATTCCGCTTGAGCATCGTCACGCCCTTCGGGAGCAAGCAGAGGCACCACTTGCCCGTCGAGAACCGCGGCACGTAGCGGCCCGCGAGCGACTCCGCGATGAGGTCGAGGTCGTACGCGGTGAGGTAGTTCCCGGAGGCGACCATCGTCGCCTGCGTGGTTCCGCCAGCGGCCGCCCCGAACTGCCCCGAGCATATCGTCGTGTTGGTCGACGTTAGGCAGAGGTCGATCGTGGTGCGATCGACGTAGCGCCAGTACGAGCGCCGGAGCTCGCCGCCTACGCGCGCGATGACGGAATGCTCCGCGCGCTTGACGAGGAATTCCGTCACCGAGACTGGCTCGACCTTGCTAGTCGAATCGGAGTACGGGCCGTGGTGCTCGCGGACCGTCAGGGTCACCTGTCCCGTGGTGATGGTCTGGCCGGTCGTGGAGACCGCCGTGCCCTCGGTCGCCCGTGCGTTCGCCTCCGTCGCCGAGCCCGCGAGCAGGGTCGGCTTGTTGATCAAGATCGTCTTGCCCGGCTGCGTCACCTCGACGACGGCCGTGATCATCTCGGTGGCCATCTGGAGGCCGTCGGCGCTGAGCTGCAGCGACCCGGTCAGCGGATCGTACATGCCCGTGGCCAGCGATTGGTCGGCGGCCATTCCGATCGCGCCGGCCGGCCCGACGAAACCGGGCAGATCGGAGTAGTACGCGGCGATCTCGGTGTCGAGCGACTCCAGGCCCGCGCGCTGGATGGCAGCGCGCGCCATGAGCGCGAAGACGTGCTCCGCCGACGGCGCGTAGATCATCTGCGCCGAGAGCTTGGACACGAATTCCTGTGAGAGACTCGTGGTGGTGGTGAATGCCATGGTCTACCTCGTGCGTGGTTTCGAGGAATCGATGGCGACGCGGTTTTTCGCATACTCCATCGGGCTGTACCCACCCTCGACCCACTGCTCGTAAGCGGTTGCTCCGGACGCCAGGCCGGCCCGCGTGGGGCCCGCCGCGCCGGGGGACGATCGGACAGGCCCGAAGAGCGCCACGGCCACCTGGGGCCGCGTGCGCTTGAGCTGCTCGATCGCCTGCGGATATGACAGCGCGATGCCCTTGTCGTCCTTCGCACCGTCGAGGAGCGACGCGAACATGTCGGCGTCGGCCTCATTCAGACCGCCGCGCGATGTCCACGCCGCGCGCCTCGCCTCGATCAATCGCCCGCGCTCCGCCTCCGCGATGCGCTGCTCGATCAGAGCCAGGCGCTCCTCGACAGCGGCGGGCGAGTCGGCCTGCGCGCTCGTCTTCTCCCGACCGTTGTGCGGCGCCGCGCGTTGCTCGGTCGGCGCCCCACCGGGCGCGCTACCGAGCTGGCGCTGGAGGGCCTTGTACTCGGCGTCGAGCGTCGCGAATCGCGACTTGACCTCGACGAGCTGGGCCTCGAGCGCTGCGCGATCGGACACCACAGCGAGCGCGGGAGTCGGCGCCGCTGCGGGTGCTCCACCTGGCGCCCCACCGGGCGCTTCCGCCGACGCGCCCGCCGGCGCGCCTCCGGGTGCGGTGTCTGCCATGCCCTCGGCGCTAACATCGCACGCCGCGCTGTCAAGCACTTCTTACGAGGAATTCTTCCCCGTCGGGCCGGGGCTCATCATCTCGCGCATGGGACGGACCTCCTCCGCGCGGATCACGCCATCGCGCACCGCAGGCCCGAGCGCGCCGTTAGCCGCCGGCGTGAGCACGGGCGCACGCGGGTCGCCCGGCAGATTCGTCGCGGAGAGGACCTCGAAGTACTTTCGGCGGTCCTCGACGATCGCCTCGAACTTCGCCTGGGCCTCCTCGCGCGAGAGCCCCGGTGCATCCTCGCGCAGGATGTCGATCGGCGACCGCAGCGCGGCCTTGATTTGCCGCTCGCGGAGCTCCTGCTCCTTGATCGGATCCGCGATCAACCGCGGCTCGCCGAAGTCCACGCGGACCTCATCCTCAGCGTCGAGGCCGACCTCGTACTGCGCCGCCCGTGCGACCTCGGCTACCATGCGATACCATCTCGTCTCGAATGGTAGCCAGGTCGTGTAGATCTGCTGCGTCAGTGCCTCATTCATCGCCGACCGCGATGCACCTTCCGTCGCACCTGTGGCCTGCCCGAACGTGCGCACGTCGAGTGCCGACGAGGGCAATCCGTACACCGCGGCGACCATGTTGCGGCGGGCCTGGATCTGCGCGAGCAGCACGTCGGGGGTCGCCTGGAGGTCGAGCATCGCGAGCGACCCCTCGGAGCGGATCACCGAGAGACCATCGAAGACCTGCGGCGCGCTGATGCCCTTCGTGGAATTGCCGCTCGTCTGATTCTCCGCCACCTGACGGTGGGACTGGGTGTTCGCCATGCGCGCGAGGTATGCGAGGAGCATTCCCTCGGTGAGCGTGGCGGCCACGAGATCCGACCCCGATGCCGGATCCAGGAGAGCGTCGGTCAGCGGCCGTCGGTGCAACAGCATCCATCCGCCGAGCGGGACCTCGAGCGGCTGCTCATCGATGATCGCGGCGTCGGACAGATAGATGTCCGTCGGGGTCCGCGTCAGCGACGCGCTGATCGGTGACGGGATCTCTCGACCGACGGCGACCGTGCCCGTCGTGCGGTACGTCGTCATGCGATCGGTCTGCCAGCGATCGCAATACCATTGGCCGCTCTCGGGATCGTTACGCCAGACCACTACCTCGCGCATCTCCGTCGGGCAATCCTCATAGGCGAGCGGGGTGAAGAGATCCGGCGTCACGATCTGCACACCCATCCGCGGGCGCGTGCGCCCTGTCGGCACATCGCCGCCCTCCGCCCCCCGGCGCATCGTCCCGTACACGACCGGCCGGATCAGGAGCTCATTCAGCCCCTCGAGCAGTCGATTCGCCTCCGCGAGCTGCGCGTCGAGCTGCATCTCGTCGGCGAGCCGCTTGTAGCGCTTCGTCGCCTCGGCACCCGACGCGAGCTCACGCGTCACTCCGTAGGCGTAGACGCGAGCGCGCTTCTCACACACGAGGCGGAGCAGGCATGATTCGACCGAGGTCGCGGCGACGTACTGGTCCTGCAGTTCTTTGACCGCGAATTGCCGTCGCACCGCGCGGCGCAGTTCCGGTTCCCAGTCGTCGACGAGGAAGCGCCGTCGAACGCTCATGTGTCGACGACGGAGGCCCTCTTGGCGCAGCCAGTCGTGCAGCCACGACCCCGCGACGAGGTCCGCCGCATTCGTGCTCCGAATCGCCACGGAGGATGCCATTACGCCGCCTCTCTCTCGAGCCGAGCCCGCAGCGCGCCGACGATCTCGGCGTGCGGGGAGAACTTGTGGACGGCGTACTTTAGCGCATCGCCGCAATGCGAATCATCGTCCGACGGTGACGAGCCATGCCAGATGCGCCCGTCCGGCCCCCACCGTAATTGCTTGAGCGATCGTTGCGTGAACGTCGTTGACCGAGGCGCGACGTACAAGAACGGCGCTTTCCCCGACGCTGGCTTGAGCGCGCCATTCACGGAATCCACCGCTGCGCGCTGTCGTGGATTCTGACCGATGGTGCCCGCGGGTTCGAGCACGAGACCCTCGAAGTGCCGCAGCACATCGACGGGGCGGAGGTCCTTCGTCATCTTCGTGGCACTGTCATACACTACGAATGCGCCACCCCGGTATCGCTCGAGCGTTGCCATCGCCTGCTCCTCGAGCGTCACGTTGTGCTGGACGATCTCGTCGACGACCCACCATGCCCAGCCCTGCGCAGTGCCGGGCATCTCATAGGCGCGCAATGCCACCCATGACATCGGGCGACCGGCGGCCCAATTGAAGTCCGCCCCGATCACAACCTCAGGCAGGAATCCGTAGCGGGGGGCGACGCCGTCGAAGCGCTCGGCGATCACGCGCTGCGTGACATCGCGCGCGCCAACCGGCGGGGAGCGTAGATGCGAGGCTGGCTCGTACGCGTGGAAGACGCGGTCGTGCGCCGGGAGTAGGCGCCCCCCGACCACACGCGCGAGCTCGCGCTCGTCGAGCACGTCGCCGAGACGCTCGTACTCCGAGGCGTCGACCCAGCGATTCAGCGTCGAGGTCAGGTAGAACACGCGCCCCTCACGCTGCCCCCGCGCCGTCGGGGCCTCGAGCGTGTCGATGAGGTCGGCGATCGTGTCGCGCGGCGTCCCGGTCAGCACGAGACACCACCCGCCGACATTGCGCGCCATCCTCTGCCGCACCATCTCATATGTGTCCGACGGACACGAGGCCGGCTCGTCAATGAGCGCGCCCCGGATGTCGTCTCCCTCGAGCGCGCCGGGGTTGTCGGCCGACCGAAACTCCAATGTCGAGCCATTCGCGAGCGTGATGATGCGATCGCTTTTGGCGACATGCCGCACCCACCCGCGCGGCATGATCTTGAGGATCTTGCGCCAGTCATTGCGGAGGTATTTGTAGCTCGGAGCGACGATCCAGAATCGGTCGCCCGGGTATCGAATGCCGGCCTCGATGGCCATGGCCAGACACCCCAGATGTGTTTTGCCGGCGCCGATGCCTCCGCACACGAGCCGCACCGCGGACCGTCGGGGACGCCACGTGAGGGCATCCCATTGCTCCCCATTGAGCGAGACCCGCAGCGGTGCGACAGCATCGTCAGTCCACCTCTGCAGCCACGTGTCCCAGCGCCCGCCCAGCATCGGCGTGGCGCGCCCGCCGCCGTCGGTGAGCTGCATCGCCATGTCCACCCAGCGCCGCGATTCATCGAGCTGAGCCTCTAATTGGCGGAGTCGCTCGACGGGGAGTCGCACTCCACAGCCTCCTCAGCATCGTCGGAGTACGCCAGATCCGATGGGGCTCCCTGCGCCGACAGCGGCGTGACGCTCGCGCGCGCTAGCTCGAGCTGGGCGAGCGATCGCTCCACTTGCTCGAGCCGCACCGAGACGAGCGCCTGCGCGGTCACCTGTCGCGCCTCGCGGACGCAATCGGTCAGCACAGCGAGGTAGCCCGCGGGCAGCATACCTGTGATTGCCGCCTCGCCGATCAGTCGCAATGCGCGATAGAGCGCGCCGGACTGGGAGAGATCGAGTGCTCGCCATTCCGCCTCGAGCACGCCGAGAATGGTCTCGTCACGCGGGACGCTCGCTGGTAGTGCCGGCCGACCGGCCCCCGGGTATTTGCCCCCCGAGCGCTTGCGCGGCGTCGGATCGGTGGCTGCCATCAGGCTGCCTCGCCGAGCCCGCCGAAGTCGTCCTCGCCCTCGCCGAGCTGGCCCTCGGCGGCGGCTGTGGCCGTCTCGAGCGTCTCCGCCGCGCGCTCGAGCGCCGCCTCAAGCCCGCGGCGAAACATGGTCCCCGCATGCTGTCGCAGGAGCTCATCCACGCGGGGTCGAATCCCCTCTGGCACTGTCAGCAGGGTGTAGCCTCGCTCCTCGTAGCGCTGCTGAAGGTCATCGTAGATGCGCGCAGCGACGATCTTGTATCGGTGCTCGGTTCCGCTTTTCGTGGCGGGGAATGCGCGGATCGACATCGCGAATCCGCCGGTGTAGTACGCCGGGATCTCAGCATCGAGCGCCGCCGGTGAGGCGAGCGGATCCTGCGCGCCTCGATGGGCGCGGATCCGGTAGCGCTTGCGGAGGTCGACGCGCTGCCTGCCCGTCGGCGCGATCTGTCCCGTGCGGATGCGATACGTGTAGTGATCGCGGATCGCAATCGAGGTGTATTTGAGCGGCGGCAATGACCGGAATGAACCGGTCTTCCCCTCGCTGATCGCCTGGCGGATCTTGACCGCGATCTCCTCGGCGATCGCGCGAGCGATTTGCCGGCCGCCCGCCTCGAAATCGAGCGGCTCGGCATCGATCCGGACGCTGCCGATGATGCCGCCCGGGCCGCGCTTACCCATGCGCCGCGAGAGTCGGGTCCGCTCGATCACTCGGATCGGCACATGCCACCTACCCCGGCGCTAGCATCGCGCCGAGGGAAGTCAAGTCCCGCGTGCGCGCGAGGGCGCCGCGCAGGGCTGACATTCTGTCTGACATTCTGGCCCTGGTGTGGCAGCCTGCCATGGGCCCAAGTGGCAACCGGGCATGATTAACCTATTGAAACCTGGTGCGCGTCGGAAAGGAATGCGCAT
>ERZ1292629.1341-Hain-H43-01um-R1-1341-length-24463-cov-6_pt1 | contig 24463 bp, 33 predicted proteins | sample MGYA00564399_ERZ1292629 | MGnify/ENA primary metagenome ERZ1292629 (study PRJEB36523, sample SAMEA6512636) | groundwater metagenome | collected 2019-01-08 | study: AquaDiva: Metagenomics assemblies of 32 groundwater samples | reverse complement strand
TAATACCAATATACAAATGCGCGCTAATGATACTAATGAATACGAATTCGTATTTATTCGTATAATTAGTATAAATTAGTATATTAGCATTACATAAGCGAAGCGATGGCTTTTATTATCGGTAAAAAAATTAAAATGTCGCAGATTTGGAAAGACGATAAAGTAGTCCCGATCACTTCAATTCAAGCCGGGCCAGTTGTGATAACTCAAATTAGGACTAAAGAAAAAGATGGTTATGAAGCGGCTCAAATTGGATTTGAAACAAAAAAAAGATTGAATAAGCCGATGAAAGGACATTTAAAAGATTTGGGTAATTTTCGCTATCTTAAAGAGTTTAAAGTTGGAGGTTTAGAGTTGAAAGTTGGCGACTACTTAGATGTCAGCCAGTTTCAGGAAGGCGATAAAGTAAAAATTAGCGGTTTAACTAAGGGCCGCGGTTTTCAGGGCGTGGTTAAGCGTCACGGTTTTCATGGCGGTCCAAAAACTCACGGTCAGAAAAACCGCTGGCGAGCAGCTGGCTCTATTGGCGCTACTGCTCCGCAGCGAGTAATGCCTAATAAAAAAATGGCCGGCCGGATGGGGCAAGAAAGAAAGACATTAAAAAATGTAAAAATAATCGGCGTTGATAAAGAAAAAAATATTTTGATGATAAAAGGCGCGGTGCCAGGAAGAAGAGGGACATTATTGAAAATTGAAAATTGAAAATTTTATGACAATTGATGTTTTTGATAAACAAAATAATAAGGTAGATACACTTGAATTACCAGACAGAATTTTTAATGTTAAGTGGAATTCCGCTTTGGTTCATCAGGTTTTAGTAGCTCAATTGTCTAGCCAGCATTATCCGTTTGCTCACGCTAAAGGCAGAAGTGAAGTGAGGGGCGGCGGTAAAAAACCCTGGAAACAAAAAGGCACTGGCCGGGCAAGACACGGCTCAATTCGTTCGCCAATCTGGAAGGGAGGCGGAGTTACCTTTGGTCCGAATAAAGAAAGAAATTTCGTCAAAAAAATTAATAAAAAGATGAAACGTTTGGCGATTTTTAACGTGCTGTCGAAAAAGATAAAAGATAACGAAATTAAAGTGGTTGATAATTTCGGCATTGGTTTAAATAAAACAGGCGAATGGAACAAGATTCTTAAGAAAATAACCGATTTGAAGTCAAAGATTTTACTGATTCCTGCTGCTTCCAACAATATTCATCGAGCGATTAATAATATAAAAAATATTGACGCGATCAGCCCAAAATCTTTAAATGTTTACGATTTATTGAAGGCTAAAAATATTATTTTAGAAAAAAAAGCGATAAGTGAAATAGAGAAACATTATAAAGCGTAATACCAATATACAAATGCGTGCTAATAATACTAATAAATACGAATTCGTATACATTAGTATAATTAGCATGAATTAGCATATTAGCATTGCATTTAGCGAAGCGATGAGTATTTTTAAAAAAGCAAAAAAAGAAAATAAAGATTTACCAAAAACAGATATTCCGCGTGCGTCCGCATCAAGCCAGCGCGCGTCAACGCTGCTAATAAGGCAGCCATGGATTACAGAAAAAGCGACTGATTTAGGGGCTTTCAGGAAATATATTTTTGTAGTAGATAAAAAAGCGAATAAGTCAGAAGTTAAAAAGTCAATCGAATCTATTTATAATGTAAAAGTGGAAGACATAAATATTATTAATATCAAAGGCAAAGCAAAAAGATTGGGTCGAAGTTTAGGGAAGACATCGTCTATTAAAAAAGCGGTTGCGACATTAAGAAAAGGAGAAAAAATTGATATAATGCCAACATAAAATTATGAAATCATACAAGCCAACAACACCATCGCGACGATTTATCACGAACGTTGATTACGGCGTTTTAAGCGCGATTAGTCCTTTAAAGAAATTTCTTAAAAGACTTCATGAAAATTCAGGCAGAAATTTTCAGGGCAGAATAACAGTGAGGCATCAGTCATCCGGAGTTAAAAGATTATATCGCTTAATTGATTTTAAACAAAATAAACTGGATATTTCGGCAAAAATAGAAGCTATTGAATACGATCCCTATAGAAGCGCTTTTATCGCCCGGCTTTTATATAAAAATGGCGAGCGGAATTATATTTTGGCTTCAAAAAATATGAAAGTTGATGATGAAATAATTGTTTCTGAAAATGCGCCACTGAAAGAGGGGAATAGATTGAAATTAAAAAATATTCTGATTGGCTATTTAGTTTACAACATAGAATTACAAAGAAATAAAGGAGGGCAACTAGCGAGGTCAGCCGGTTCTTACGCCGAGGTGTTGGCGCAGGAAAATGGCTTTACTAACTTAAAACTTTCTTCTGGGGAAATTAGAAAAGTGGCTTGGGATAATTTTGCTTCTTTGGGACAAGTTTCTAATCCTGACCATAATTTAATAGTTATTGGCAAAGCTGGTCGTTCGCGGCTCAAGGGGGTTCGGCCAACGGTTCGCGGTTCAGCAATGAATCCTCGAGACCATCCCTATGGAGGAGGTGAGGGCCGGGCACATCGCGGTACAAAACGGCCGAAAACAAAATGGGGTAAGATTACCGGTGGTCGAAAAACTAGAAAGAAAAAGAGATTGAGTAATAAATATATTATAAAACGAAGAAAATAGGATTTAGAATATAGAATTTAGGAATTAATCTTTCTAAATTTTCAATTCTAGGTTTTCAGCCCTAAAATGAGTCGGTCATCTAAAAAAGGTCCTAATATTGACCCAAAAATATTAAAAAAAATTTCCAAGCTGAAGCCAGACGACAAGACGGTTATAAAAACATGGTCTCGGGATTCAGAAATTTCGCCAGAAATGGTCGGTTTTACTTTTGGCGTCCATAACGGAAAAGATTTTATTTCTGTAAAAATAACAGAAGAGATGGTGGGCCATCGATTGGGAGAATTTTCGCTGACAAGAAAATTTATTAAACACGGCGGAAGAATACAAAGGGAAATAGAGAAAAAAGTAGAAGAACCAGCAAAAAAATAATTTATTTTAATTTATGAAAACTCAAACTGCTAAATTAAATTATTTAAAAATAGCGCCGAGAAAAGTACGGTTGGTTGCCGGCATGCTTAAGGGACTATCAGTTAATGAAGCGGAAGCTCAACTGCTTATAAATCCCAGAAGGTCGAGTTTGGCTTTACTTAAACTTCTTCGTTCTGCGGTTAGCAACGCCAAACATAATATTCAATTAAATCCCGAACATCTTTTCATCTTTGAAATAAAAGTTGATGGGGGGCCGATGCTCAAAAGATATATGCCGCGAGCTATGGGTCGAGCAACGCCAATTCAAAAAAAGAGTAGTCATATTACTTTGGTTTTAGCGGAGTCAGATAAATTAAAACTGCCGCGGTTTAAAATAATTAAAGTAGGGAAAATTTCAAAGAGAGAAAAAGCAGAAAGGGTAAAAAAAACAAAAGGAGAAAAAGAAATAGAAAAACCAAAATTGCCGGAAAAAGAAACAATAAAACAGTCGGAAAAGCCGGGTTTTATGAGAAGACTATTTAGAAGAAAAAGTATATAAATCATGGGGCACAAAATAAGACCAGATTCATTAAGAGTGGGAATCAATAAGGGTTGGCTGGGGAATTGGTTTCCTAAAAAATATGATTTTAGAAACTCGCTAGAGGAGGATGTTTTGATAAGAAAAATAATAAAAGAAAAAATTGGTCAAGCTGGTATTGATAGAATTTTAATAGAAAAAGTCGGAAATAATTGCAGGATTTCAATTAAAGCCAGCCGGCCGGGTTTTATTATTGGCCGCGGCGGGAAAGGAATTGAGGATCTAACAAAATTATTAGAAAAGAATTTAAAAAAAATAAGAAAAGAGAGGGGACTTTCAGATGTCATGTCAGTGAATTTAAATATTGAAGAATTAAAACGTCAAGAAATTTCTGCTGCTGTTATTTCTCAAAATATTGCCTGGGATTTAGAAAAAAGAATGCCGTATCGTCGAACGATTAAAAGATATTTAGATCAGATGTTGCAGAACAAAGAAGCAAGGGGGGCAAAAATTTTAGTGAAGGGAAGATTAGACGGAAATGAAATCGCTAGAGATGAACATTTAGAAAAAGGGAAATTGCCACTTCAGACGCTTCGGGCTAATATTGATTATGGTCAATCAACCGCTTTTACTACTTACGGAACGGTCGGCATAAAGGTATGGATATATAAAGGGGAAGTGTTTGAATAAACATCTATGCTGTTACCTAAAAAAGTAAAACATCGAAAATGGCAAAAAGGGAGGTCAAAGAAACGAATGGTTGAAACCAGGGGTGTTAATTTGGCTTTCGGGAATTTGGGGCTTCAGGCTATGGAGAACGCATGGATAAATTCAAGACAAATTGAGGCGGCCCGTAAAGCTATTAGTCATTTTACTAAAAAAGGCGGTAAAGTGTGGATAAGAATTTTTCCTGATAAGCCGATAACTAAAAGACCCCCAGAGACAACTATGGGCGGCGGTAAGGGCGGTGTTGAATATTATGTGTTCCCAGTGAGAGTGGGAAGGATACTTTTTGAAATTGACGGCTTGGATAAAGCTTTAGCAAATGAAGCGTTAAGAAGAGCTGGTCATAAATTACCTGTTAAAACAAGAATAATTGTGAAATAAATTAGAGTATGAAGAAAAAAGAATTTCAACAATTTAAAAATAAACCATTACCAGAAATTCAGAAGAATCTGTCTGATTATCGCGAAAAATTGAGGAAATTAAAGTTTGATTTGTCGCAGGGCAAAGTTAAAAATATTTCTGAAATTAAAGAAACAAAAAAGGCGATTGCGAGAATATTAACATTAACAAATTTATGAAAAGAAAATTACAGGGCATAGTAGTTTCCGATAAAATGAATAAAACACGGGTAGTGGCGGTGGTGCGTTTAAAAAAACATCCACGCTATAAAAAATATTATAAATTAACTCGGAAATTCAAAGCCCATGACGAAAAAAATGAATATAAAACTGGGGATACGGTTTTAATTGAAGAAACGAGACCATTAAGTAAAGAAAAGAGATGGAAAATTTTGTCCAAAATTAATTAAGAATTAAAAATGCAGAATTAAGAATTAAATTAAAGAAAAATTCGGAATTCTTACTTCTGAATTATGCATTAACGAAATTTATGATTCAAGAACGCACAATTTTAAAGGTAGCAGATAATAGCGGTGCTAAAATCATCCGCTGTTTTCGCGTTTTAGGAGCGACTGGGCGACGTTATGCCCAGATTGGCGATATTATTGTGGCTTCTGTTCAAAAAGCTGAACCACGAAAAGCCATTAAGAAAAAAGACATTGTAAGGGCAGTAATTGTCAGACAAAAACAGCCCTTGAGACGTCCTGACGGCTCCTATGTTCGTTTTAATGAAAATGCGGCAGTAATTGTTGAAAAAAAAGAACCAAAGGCAACAAGAATTTTTGGTCCGATCCCCAGAGAAATAAAAGAAAAAGGTTTTGAAAAAATATTAACAATGGCGGAAGAAATAGTATAAATCAACGAATAACGAATCTGTACGAATAATCGAATAATCGAATAATCGAATAAACGAATTCGTTTATTCGTAAATTCGTAATAAGTTCGCTATTCGATGATACGAGCAAATGCGAGTTAAAAAAGGCGATACAATTAAAATTATTACTGGTAAAGATAAAGGTAAAACTGGTAAGTTATTAAAAGTTCTTCCTAAAAAGAACAAAGTTTTAATTGAGGGTTTAAACCTATATAAAAAACATGTTAGGCCAAAGCGCGAAGGAGAGAAGGGTGAAATTGTTTTGGTGCCGCGACCAATTGATGTTTCAAGCATTCTATTAGTTTGTTCTAGCTGCGGAAAGGGTGTAAAAATCGGCTACCGTTTTGATGGAAAAACAAAGATAAGAGTATGTAGAAAATGTGGAGCCACAATTTCATAAAACATGAAACCTGAAACCTTAAACAAAAAAATTCAAAAAGAGCTCGGTTATAAAAATGAGTTGGCGATTCCAGAAATAGAAAAGATTGTGATAAATGTCGGTATCGGAAGGCTATCCCAGCAACCAAATTTTGAAGAGAAAATTTTACCGGAATTAGTTAAAAAACTATCTTTAATCACCGGTCAAAAACCGGCTATTTGTCGGTCGAAAAAATCAATTTCTGGATTTAAGCTTAGGGCCGGTCAGATTGTCGGGTTAAAGACAACTCTTCGTCGTCAAATGATGTCTACTTTTTTAGAAAGGCTAATTAAAGTGGTTTTCCCCCGAGTCAGAGATTTTAGAGGAATCGATACTAAGGGCATAGACGAAGGGGGTAATTTAACTATCGGGTTGAGAGAGGACACGGTTTTTCCTGAGATTAACCAGGAAACATCAAAGGTTGACTTTGGTTTGGAAATCAGTATTGTAAGTAATGCAGAAAATAAAGAAGAGGCAATTAAATTATATAGAATTCTAGGTATACCATTGAAAAAATAAACGAAGCGATTGGGAAAAAATGGCAAAAACATCAGTAATAGTAAGGTCAAAAAAGAAACCAAAATATACGACACGCATAGTCAGGCGCTGTTTTAAATGCGGTCGGAAACGCAGCTATTTAAGAGATTTTGGGCTTTGCCGGATTTGTTTTAGGGAAATGGCGAGCCGTGGAGAAATACCGGGAATTAAGAAAGCTAGTTGGTAAATTTTTCTATGTATATCAATCTTTTAACTCAACTTAAAAACGCTCAAGCGGCAAAGAAAGAGAGTATTAAAATTTCTTATTCAAAAATGGACGAAAGAATTTTAGAGGTTTTGGAGGAAAACGGTTATATTAAAGATTTTGAAAAAAAGGGAAGGGGGACAAAACGGATATTGGAGATTAACCTGAGGTATTCTGAAGGTAAAAAAATAATCGAAAGAATTAAATTTATTAGTAAATCATCGCGCCGACTTTATACTGGCTATGCAGAAATAAAACCAGTCAGGCATGGCTATGGATTATTAGTAATGTCAACCCCAAAAGGAATTTTAACCGGCAAAGAAGCAAAAAAAATGAAAGTAGGAGGAGAGTTATTATTTGAAATATGGTAGTAGCGTAATGCCAATATACGAATGCATGCGAATTATACTAATAAATACGAATAAATTTTATTAGTATCCATTCATATCATTAGTATGAATTAGTATATTAGTATTACATTAAGCGAAGCGATGTCTAAAATCGGTAAAAAATTAATAATAATTCCAGATAACGTCGAGGTAAAAACGGACGGTATTTTTTTAGAATTTAAAAATGATAATAAATTAATTAATTTTAAAATTCTGCCATATATAAAGGCGCAAATTAAAGATAAGACACTTTTATTCATTCCGGAAAATAGTTCAAGAGTAGCGCGAATTAACTGGGGAACAATGGGATCTTTGGCCTACAATGCTATTAGTGGTTTAACTAAGGGATTTAACAAAGTCTTGGAGATTGAAGGGATTGGTTATCGAGCGATCATGGAAGGAGGTGCGCTAGTTTTAAGCTTGGGGCTTTCTCATCCAATTAAATTTATCCCGCCAAAAGGAATAGAAATTTCAGTTGAAAAAAATGCGATTAATATTTCAGGTTTTGATAAGGCCGTTGTTGGTCAAGTATCGGCTCAGATAAGAGCCCTTAAAAAGCCAGAGCCATATAAAGGAAAAGGTATTAAATACCAAGGCGAGATAATTCGTCGGAAAGCCGGTAAAAAAGTGGCCGGCACAGGAGCGGGCGCTACTAAATAAAAAATATGAACAGAAGAAAAGCATTGAACAAAATAAGAAATCAAAGGAAAAGACGGTCGAGAGCTAAAATATTCGGCACATCAATTAAGCCGCGTCTTTCTGTTTTTAGAAGCAACCACTACACCTATGTTCAGTTAATTGATGATGGGGATAGAAAAACCCTGCTTAGCGCTTCAACTCAGGAATTCAAAAATAAAGAAAAAAAATTAAAGAAAACTGAAGAGGCCGAAAGATTGGGCGTCTTAATCGCTAAAAAAGCTATTGAAAAAGGAATTAAAAAAGCGGTCTTTAACCGTCGAGGATATAAGTATCATGGTCGAGTTAAAGCCATAGCTGAAGGAGCGAGAAAAGAAGGACTACAAATATAATTATGGAAAGAAAAGTTAAAGGTGAATATAAGGAAAAAGTTTTAGATTTAAGAAGAGTCACTCGAGTTGTGGCTGGCGGCAAAAGATTTCGTTTTCGAGCGACAGTAGTAATTGGAGACGAAAGAGGGAGGGTCGGTGTCGGCGTCGCTAAAGGAATTGATGTGGCTCAGGCAGTTGATAAAGCAAAGGTAATAGCTAAAAAGAGAATAATAACAGTGCCGCTTAAAGATAAAACAATTCCTCATGAAGTAGAAGCAAAATTCAGCGCTGCTAGAATAATCATTAAGCCGGCTAGAAATGGCCATGGTCTTAAAGCCGGCGGTTCTGTCAGGCAGGTTTTGCTTTTGGTTGGAGTCAGAGACGCCACGGCAAAATGTCTTGGCGGGACAAAAAATAAATTGACTAATGCGATGGCAGCAATTGAAGCATTAAAAAAATTGAAGATTGAAAAATTACAAGATTAATTATTCCTATGCAACTTCACCAGTTAAAATCATTTCAAAAAATTAAATCCAAAAAGCGAGTTGGTCGCGGCGGTAAACGCGGTACTTATTCTGGTAAGGGTCAGAAAGGTCAGAAATCCCGCGCCGGACATAAAATTAGGCCAGCTGAAAGAGACCTAATTTTGAGACTGCCGAAATTACGCGGCTTCAAATTTAAGTCTTTAAAATCAAAGCCAGTAGTTATAAATATTGGCGAGTTGGCGACAAAAATTAAAGGTGATATAATTAATAAAGAAAGCTTACTTCAAGCTGGTCTAATTAGAAAATCAGATAAACGAGTTAAAATTTTGGGAGATGGCGTGAACAATAAACCTTTTATTATTCAGGGATTAGAGATTTCCGAGAGCGCTAAGAAGAAAATTGAATCGGCCGGCGGCAGTATAAAGGCGGCAGTATAAAATGAGTAAAATTCTCCAACTTTTTAGAATCAAAGACCTCCGTAACAAAATTCTAATTGTTGCTTTTTTACTATTGGCTTTTCGGGCTTTAGCGGCAATTCCTATCCCTTCTATTGACGCCATTCGCCTAAGAGAATTTTTATCCAATAATCAAGTATTCGGCTTTCTTAATATTTTCTCCGGCGGCGGCTTGGATAAGTTGTCTATTGTGATGCTTGGAGTGGCTCCTTATATCACAGCTACTATTATTATGCAGCTACTGACTATGATTTTTCCGAAATTAAAAGAAATGTATTACGAAGAAGGAGCGATTGGGAAAGCAAAATTTAACCGCTGGTCGCGATACATAACAGTTCCTTTGGCGGTGCTTCAGGGTTATGGTTTTTTGAATCTTTTAATTTCTCAAAATGTAGTGCCCCCTTTAGGATTTTTTGATCTTATTAAAAACGTGATTGTTATAACTAGCGGAACAATGATTTTGGTTTGGTTGGGAGAATTAATTACTGAACAAAAAATCGGCAATGGCATATCACTTATAATTTTTGCCGGTATTGTTAGCAGTCTGCCGGCCACATTGCAGGGAGCGTTTTTCTCTTATACGCCTGAAGTTTTGTCAACTTATTTAGCTTTTACGCTAGTGGCGATTTTTGTTATCGCCGGCGTGGTTTTTATCAATCAAGGCGAAAGAAAAATTCCGGTTGCTTATGCTAAGCGGGTGAGAGGAATGAAAATGTACGGCGGCGCTTCAAGTTATTTGCCACTTAAAGTTAATCAGGCCGGAGTTATTCCGATTATTTTTGCTATTTCAATTTTGCTCTTCCCTCAATTTATCGCGCAAGCCAGCGCAATTTTCTCAAAAGATTTGTCATTGAAGCTTAACGACTTAGCTAGCCAATTTCTTAACAATCAATATTTTTACGCCTTGTTTTATTTTGGGCTAGTCGTGATTTTTACTTATTTTTATACGGCGATTACTTTTGACCCGAATGAAATTTCTAAAAATATGCAGCGAGCTGGAGGATTTGTGACTGGCGTGAGACCGGGCGATTCTACCTCAAGTTTTTTGTCGAAAATTATTAACCGTTTGACTCTTTCCGGCGCGCTTTTTTTGGGGCTCATAGCGATTTTGCCTCAAATAACGAGAATATTTACCGGTATTTCAATTTTAACCATCGGCGGCACCGCGATTTTGATTGTGGTGTCTGTGGCGTTAGAAACCATTAATCAAGTTAATTCGCAATTGGTGATGAGAGAATACGAGGAGATTTAGCAGAAAATCTTTTTCTCAGAGAATTTTATTTTTTTTCAACCCGCTTCGCCCGCCCCAGCGTGGCGGGCTCGCTTGTTCCTCGGCTCGCTCCTCCCCGACCACGGGTCGGGGAAACCATGCCCGCTCGCCTGCGCAGGCTTCAGAAAAATAAAATTCTCTGTTTTACGAAAAGATTTTCTATTTTTAGTTAGTTGGTTTATGATTTTGAATATGGCTCTATTGAGCCATTTTTAGTTTGAAAAATGAGCCGTTTGACAAAGCATTGTTTTTAAAGAGCAATCTCGTAGACATTTGAAAATTTTAAGAATTTCATATAAACTTAAACAATGCTTAGAACTTCTAATAAAATCGCGGTGATTATTTTTGGGCCGCAGGGGTCGGGCAAAGGGACGCAAGCCGAGTTAATCGCCAAAAAAATTGGCGGTCTTCATTTTGACACCGGTCAATACTTGCGGACTATTCTTTACGACCCTAATTCGCAAAATGATAAAATAATTCAGAGAGAAAGAAAATTGAATGCTGCTGGTGTGCTTAATACGCCGTCTTGGATTTTGAAAATCATGGTTGATGTGATAAAAAAAGCAGCGGACTTAAGACAAAGTATGGTTTTTAGCGGCTCGCCGCGGACTTTTTACGAAGCATTCGGCTATAATCAAGGCGAAAATCAGAATGGTAAAACCGAAGGCGTAATGGAGATTCTTAAAAAATATTACGCTAAAGAAAATATTTTTGTTTTTATTTTCAAATTGTCGCTTAAAGATTCAATTAAAAGAATTAACGGAAGATTAACTTGTTCTGTTTGCAATGGCCCGCTACTGGCGCAAAAAAATAAATTTAAATCCTGCCCGTTCTGCGGCGGAAAAATCATAAAAAGAAAAGACGACACGGAAAAAAGCATTCGGGAAAGATTGTTGGAATATCAAACAAGAACAATGCCGATTTTCAAAAAAATTAAAAGCGGCGGATATCGTGTTTTTGAAATTGACGCCCGCCCCGCGCCTTATAAAATTTTTGAGACAACGTACAAGAAACTAATAAAATGACCATACCATTAAAGTCGGCGCAAGAAATTAAAGGCATAGCCGCTGCTGGAAAAATTTTGGCGAAAATTTTAAGAATCATAAGTCGGGAAGCGAAAGTCGGGGCAAAATTAAGCGACCTGAACAAATTAGCTTATCGTTTAACCAAGCAAGAAAAAGCCCAGCCGGCTTTTTTAGGTTATAAGCCAGATGCCGCCTCAAAGCCGTTCGGCGCTTCAATTTGCGCTTCGGTCAATGAAGTAGTGGTTCATGGTTTCCCTTCGGATTATAAACTTATTTCTGGCGATGTTTTAAAAATTGATTTCGGAGTGGAACATCAGGGTTTTTTTGCAGACGCGGCGTTAACTATCGCCGTTGGGAAAGTTTCTAAAGAAACGGAGTATTTAATTAAAACTACGAAAATGGCTTTGGCTAAAGCGATTAAAATCGCCAAAGCCGGCAATACCTTAGGCGATATCGGCTGGATTATTTCTAAAACCGCGGAAAAGAGCGGATTTAAAATTATTAAAGATTTAACTGGCCACGGCATTGGTCTGAAGCTTCATGAAGAGCCAACGATTTATAATTTCGGCGAAAAAGGTAAGGGCATTGAATTAAAGCCGGGAATGGTTTTGGCGATTGAGCCGATGTTTTCTATCAGCACTGATAAAATTACGCAAAAACCTGATGAAAGCTGGGCAACCGCTGACAGCTCTTTATCAGCTCATTTTGAGCACACAATAGCCCTTACCGAGAAAGGAGCTAAGATATTAACAGAAATATAATGCCAATATACGAATATATGCTAATGATACGAATTGATACTAATAAGATTTACGATGGACATATTCGTATTCATTAGTATAATTAGTATGAATTAGTATATTAGCATTACATTATCATGAAGCCATATTTATCCGTTATCATTCCTGCTTACAACGAAACCAAGCGTTTGCCTTTGACTTTGATTGATATTGATAAACATCTTAAAAATTCTGATTTCGCTTATGAAATTATTGTAGTGGATAATAATTCTACTGACGCGACTGCCGAAGTGGTAAAAAGATTTTCCCATTTGATTAAAAATTTGCGGCTTATTGAATCGCCGAAAGGCAAAGGCATTGCGGTGAAATATGGAATGCTTGAAGCTAAAGGTGAAATTCGACTTTTTACTGACGCTGATAATTCTACGTCAATTGACCAATTTAATAAAATGATTCCGTATTTTACAGAAGGTTATGATGTAGTTATTGGTTCGCGCGATATTCCAGGCGCAAAATTAGTGCCGGCTCAGCCGTGGTATAAAAGATTAGGCGGTAATTTAGGAAATTTAGTTATTCAATTTTTGCTTTTACCCGGAATGTGGGACACTCAATGCGGATTTAAAGCTTTTACTGAAAGCGCGGCAGAAAAAATTTTCCGAGTAATAAAAATCAGCCGTTGGGGATTTGATGTTGAGGTTTTATCTCTGGCTAAAAAATTTGGCTACAAGACAAAAGGAATTCCGGTTGTTTGGGTTAATGATCCATTTTCGGGCGTAAAATTAACAACTTATTTTCAGTTTTTAATGGAGGTTTTTAAAATAAAATGGTGGATGATGAATTTTGATAAAAATTATAAGATGAAGTCGCAATAATTTTTAAACAAAATCATCACCCCGACCGCGGTCGGGGTGCTCAATGTGATAATAAAATTTATTTCGCATTGGGCTCATAAATTTTAATCACATTGGCATGACTCATTATATTACTAAAGGAAGTTTAGAAGAATTAAAAAAAGAATTAGAGCATCTTAAAAAAGAAGGCCGAATGGAAATCGCCGAGAGATTAAAGCGAGCCAAAGAATACGGCGACTTATCGGAAAATTCCGAATACTCTGACGCCAAAGAAGCGCAAGCGAAGCTTGAAAGCCGCATTTTTGAATTGGAAGAAATGGTCCGTGGCGCTGTTTTAATCAAAAAAAATGATAGAAAAGATATAGTTAGCATTGGCTCAACCATTGAAGCGCAGAAAGGGCTAAAAACCTTTAAATACACGATTGTTGGCTCGCGTGAGGCAAAGCCAGAGGCAGATTTGATTTCTAACGAGTCGCCTCTAGGCAAAGCTTTTTTAGGCAAAAAAATTGGGGATAGTGTTGAAATAAACACGCCCGGCGGAAAAATAAGATATAAGGTAACAAAAATAGAATAAAATGCTTGAGGACATTATTAAGGAACGGCAAAAAAAATTAAAAAATCTTTTTGAAGTAGGAATTAATCCTTTTCCCTCTAAAATCAAACGTACAATTTCCATCGCCGAAGCATTAAAAGATTTCGGAAAATTATCGGTTTCAAAAAAACAGCTCTCTATTAGCGCTAGAATAAAAGCATTAAGAGATCAAGGCAATTTAATTTTTATTGATTTAAGCGATGAGTCAGGAAGGATCCAAGCGGTTCTTAAAGCCGACAATTTAGATAATTTCAAAATCTTAAAGCAAAATTTAGATACAGGTGATTTTATAAGTGTCGCTGGTCCTCTTTTTAAAACCCAGAAAGGCGAAAAAAGCATTGAAGTCAAAACTGCTCAAATTATCGTTAAAAGTTTGCGTCCGTTGCCAACTGAATGGTTTGGCTTAAAAGATGTTGAAGAAAGATATCGTAAAAGATATTTGGATTTAATTTTAAATTCCGAGGTAAAAGAAAAAATAGTTGCTCGTTCTAAAATCATTGAAACCCTAAGAGCGGATTTAGCAAAGGAGGGTTTTATTGAGGTAGAAACGCCGATACTCCAGCCGCTTCCGGGAGGCGCTTTGGCTCGGCCTTTTATTACGCATCATAATGCCTTAAACTGCGATTTTTATTTGCGCGTGGCGCCGGAACTTTATCTTAAAAGATTATTGGTGTCTGGCTTTGAAAAGATATATGAAATTGCTAGAAATTTTCGCAACGAAGGCATAGATAGAGATCATAATCCAGAATTTACTATGCTTGAAATTTATATTGCTTATGAAAATTGGGAAGGGCTGATGGAATTTACAGAAAAGTTACTTAAAAAATTTGTGGGTGGCGGCAAATGGCAGAAAATCACTTATGCTGAAGCTATTAAAAAATACGCTGGCAAGAATTTAAAAAATATTAAGCCCGATGAAATCGACGAGGTTTTCAAAAAAGAAGCGCGGTCAAAAATTATTAAGCCAGTTTTTGTCACTCATTATCCTAAAGCAATTTCTCCTTTTGCCAAGTCATGCGAAGATAATCCTGAATTAACCGAAAGATTTCAGTTGATTGTCGACGGGATGGAAATAGTCAACGGCTTTTCAGAATTAAATGACCCGCTTGAGCAGAGAAGGCGAATGGAAGAACAGGAAAAAAAGTATCGGGCTGGCAATTTAGAGGTTTCCCGGCTGGACGAAGATTTTTTGGAGGCAATGGAATACGGAATGCCGCCAGCCGCTGGGCTTGGCATCGGCATTGACAGATTAATTGTTTTAGCGACAAAAAGCCACAATATTAAAGAAATAATCGCGTTTCCAACCTTAAGACCAAAATAATATGTTAGATATTAATTTAATTCGTCAAAATCCGGAAAAAGTTAAAAAGGGCATTGAGTCAAAAAACGTCAGCCCTAAATTAGTTGATGATTTTTTGGCGTTGGATGAAGAGTGGCGTAAATTAGTAAAAGAAATTGATGATTTAAGAGCTGAACAGAAAAAATTTTCTGACGAGAGAAAAATTACGGAAGCGACAAAACTTAAAGACAAAATTCAGTTATTAGAAACAGATTTGAAAAATATTGATAAAAACAGGGAAGAAATTTTATACCAATTGCCGAATTTGCCAATTGATGATGTACCGTTTGGCAAAGACGAAAGCGAAAATGTAGTTTTGCGGGAAGTGGGGGAGAAAACAAAATTTAATTTTTTACCAAAAGACTATTTCGAAATTGCCGAAAAACTAGATTTAATTGACGTTGAGCGAGCCGCCAAGGTTTCCGGCAGCCGCTTCGGCTATTTAAAAAACGAGGCAGTGCTTCTGGAATTTGCTTTGGAAAATTTAGCTTCGGAAATTTTAATCAAAGAGGGATTTGCGCTTGTTGACCCGCCGGTTTTAATTAAACCGGAGATGATGAAGGGAATGGGGTACGTAGAGCGCGGAGGAGAAGAGATTTATTATTTAAAAGACGACAATCTTTGTTTAGTAGGAACATCAGAACAATCAATGGGGGTGATGCACGCCGATGAAATTTTTGAACAGAAAAATCTGCCAAAGAGATATCTTGGTTTCTCGTATTGTTTCCGGCGAGAGGCCGGGTCTTACGGAAAAGATACTAAAGGGATTTTCCGAGTACACCAATTTTACAAAGTAGAAATGATTAGTTTTTGTCATCCGGAGAAATCTAAAGAGGAACATGAATTTTTCTTATCACTTGAAGAAAAATTAATGAAACTTATAAATATTCCTTATCAGGTGCTTCAGATATGTACGGCCGATTTGGGCGATCCGGCGGCGGCCAAATATGACATTGAAGCTTGGCTGCCCTCAGAGGAACGATATAGAGAAACTCATTCTACTTCCAATTGCACGGATTTTCAGGCAAGACGTTTAAATATCCGCTATCGCGATGAATCTGGCAAATTAAATTTTGTCCATATGGTTAATGGAACCGCTTTCGCTACAGGCAGGACCATAATTGCCATTTTAGAAAACTACCAGCAAAAAGACGGCTCAATTTTGGTGCCCAAAGTTCTCCAAAAATATCTCAACTTCAAAAAAATCGGATAACCTCCTCATTTTGCGAAATCATTGACAGGACAGTTGAAATATACTATTCTGTTTTTAGTTCTAAAAATTACGAATATAGAAAGGAGGGGATGAGAATGAATGAGTGTAGGTATGTATTATGCAAGGTCAAGGAAATCTTCCGCGATTCAGATGGAATCAGTATTAGTTGTGATGATGGAACTGTCACCAGATCCTTTGCTAGACCAAAACAAGGTCTTCATTTGAGGGAAGGAAACCTTATCATCAGATATGAGTCTGGAAATACAGTAGCGATTGATAAGATTACTCGTATCGAAGGGAACGCAATTAAGATAAAAAGAGTCTTGGGGAATGTTAAAGAAACTCCTTCCATAAAAAGAAGCTATATCAATTTGGATGTTTGGTGTTATTGAGTTTTAGTTCAAGAGAAAGTTTACTTATAGCCGGTTTCGAAACGAATCGGCTATTTTTTATTTCTCCCTGCCCCGTATGACAAAGTGAATTGTTGAGTTAAAACAATTTTCTTGCGATAACTGAGCAAAGAAGCAAAATTGATATTTATCAATAAGACTTTATATAAATAAATGACTTTGTGAAAATTGCTATTCACTTTGCTCTACGGGGTTGAGGATTTTTTGAATAAAAATAGCCCTGAATAAAGAGCTATTTTAAGGAGGAATCGCTGACTAAAAGGTACCTGCCGACAAAGACAATTGGCTGAGAATTTGGTCTTAAAAGCCACGAGACTGCTTTGATACTTTTGCTATTTTCATAATAATCTTTGTCTAAAATCCCATAGCAATCTAAAAATTTGTTTAGCTTAGCTGAAATTCTGATGCAACCCATGGAATCAATCGTGCCCAATCGTTTCTCGCCATAGACTAGGTCAGTAGCGTGTAGGAGCAAACGGATATCCCTTTTTTCTTTTTTATAATCGGTTTTCTGCCAACCAAAATCCCAAACGCGGCTGCCTTTCTCTCCTAGGCCCTTCCAGCCTTGGTCATTTTTTGTTCCTAAAGCGCGATAGCCAAAGTTTTTAATCGTGTTTTCAAAAACACCGATCGGCGTAAGAAAGTGGCCTTTTCGTTTAGGATTGCCAGTGGAGACTTTGTCTGCGCCAATGAATTTGACGCTTCTTAAAAAACAATCAAAAAAGAAGACGAAAATCATCTGCCGCGATGGGTTGCGGTCAACATAAACGCCATACTGCGATTCAGTCCATTTTTCTCTTTCAATTATTTTAGCCATATCAGCAAAAACAAAATACAAATATTCCTTTTCTGGATTAGCGCTTTGGCCGACAGTTTCTAAAAACAGCTCTTTCATTGTCTCAACCCGCGAATCCTGAATTTCGAGTATTGCCTCAACCTTATCTTGTGCTAAAGCTGAAGCGCCAACTAAAAAAATCAATAGTAAAACAAAAACAGCTATTCTCGCCATATTTCCTCTCCTTTCTTATAGATTTTTAAAATCCTTTTTATATTATAAATAAAATTAAAAATTTGTCAAAACCAGATAATCCTTGATGATTTTTTTAATTTATGGGATAATGGGTTGACTAAATGAAAATTTTCGTTAAAGCAAAGCCATCGGCTAAAAATGAAAGTGTAGAGAAAATTGGCGATTATAATTTCGCAGTTTCGGTGAAGGAGCCGCCGAAAGACAGCAGAGCTAACAAGGCGATTATCAGAGCGCTCGCTAAATATTTCAATATTTCGCCATTCTCTATTCGGCTTGTTTCCGGTTTTTCCTCAAAACAAAAGACTTTTGAAATTATATAATCGCTATGTCCAAATTCTATAATCCAAAACGCGTTCGGAATTTGTTTGACCCGGCTTCAAAAGTGCCTTACAAAATAAGCAGGTCAAAACTTGAACTCTTTCTTAATTGTCCGCGCTGTTTTTATCTGGACAGACGCTTGGGAGTTTCTCAGCCACCAAGTTTTCCTTTCAGCTTAAATTCCGCCGTGGATAAATTATTGAAGAAAGAATTTGATATTCATCGGAAAAGCGGTTCTCCACATTCTTTAATGAAAGCTTACGGTTTGGATTTAATTCCTTTTCAGCATGAAAAAATAGGTGAGTGGCGCGACGCTTTGGGCGGAGGGATTCAATATTTACATCCTGATTCCAATTTACTCATTACCGGCGGCATTGACGATGTCTGGGTAAGTCCGGCTGGAGAATTAAGCGTAGTTGATTATAAAGCCACTTCAAAAAGAGATGAAGTCAATCTGGACGCGGATTGGCAAATTAGCTATAAGCGGCAGATGGAAATTTATCAATGGCTGTTTCGCCGAAACGGTTTTAAAGTTAACAATACCGGGTACTTTGTTTATTGTAACGGCGATGCCGACAAAGAGGCCTTTGACGGAAAATTGGAATTTGACGTTAAAATTTTAGCTTACAAAGGCGATGACAAATGGGTGGAAAACACAATAATCGAAGCCCATAAATGTTTAATGGCTGATAAACTTCCTGAATCAGGCAAAGAATGCGATTTTTGTTCGTATCGAAAAGCAATAAAAGAATTTGAATATGAGTGAATTTTATCTTGACGAAAGACAAAGAAAAAAACAGCGATGGCTATTGAAATTAAAAATCTACAGCGGACTAGTGGTTTTTTTACTTTTAATAATCGGCATTGCTTATGTAATTATTTATTCGCCAGTTTTCCAGATTAAAAATATATATATTAGCGCAGACGGAGCGCAGGTAAACATAGATGAATTAGTTCAGAAACTTAAAATTTTTTTTGCCAATCAGTCAAAAATCGTTTCATTTCTGGCTGCTGATAATATTTTAATTTGGAACAGCAAAAATTTAGACCAATTTAAAAAAAGTCCCGAAATTGCTAATTTAACAATTGAAAAAGATTATTTTTCTCGCCATATAAAAATTATTGTTTCGGAAAGAGAAAAATTTGGCGTCTGGTGTGAAGCAGACAACAAATGTTATTGGTTTGATAAAAACGGCGTTCTTTTTAGCGAAGCTCCGCCAGCTGAAGGAAATTTAATCAATAAAGTTGACGATTATTCCGGTCGGCCACTCAAAATCGGCGATTCAATACTTGAAGAAAAACTTTTGCTTAATCTTATTAAAATTTTTGACGTTCTTGAAAAATCCGACTTAGGAATAAAATCACTGAAATTAGAAAGATTAGAACTTCAGGAAATTTCAACTGAATCCTCGCCAAAAATTTATTTTAGTTTGAGAATTGACCCGGGTTTTGCCCTATCCGTGATTAAATCTTTAAAATCAGGTAGTTTAGATAAAATTGAATATATTGATTTAAGAGTAGAAAACAGGGCTTACTATAAGATGAAATAATTTAACCATTCATAAGAAGGGTTTATTTTTATAACTTATAAATAAATATTGATGTTCCAGCGCGATAATCCGGCTGATACGGATTTTTTACCCCGTTAGAAATCCCATTTCTAACGGGGTTTATTTCTTTTAGCCAATTATATTCGTCTTCTGGATTTCTATTTTGTCCTGGAGCAAGTTTACCAAAAGCGCTTTGCAGAGTGTTGATTGAAACTGCTAACCAATCAATGCCTTGTTTTTTGGGGTTGCTTTTTGATGATTGCCAATATTCAACTTTGTCATTTAGATAATATTTCGCGCTGCCGCCGCCAAAATAATCAACCGCAATTTTATTAATATCTTTTTCATCAACAAAAGCAGTCAATCTTTTTAAATCCTGTCCCCAGTCATAATTTGAGTCGGTGACATAGCGGTAGCCGTTATTAACTCCGCCAGCAAACTCGTTGAAATAAGAAATAAAATAAGGAGAAACTAATAAAGTTTCTGCTAAATACCAAATTAATAAAATAGCAATTAATCCTCCTTTGATAAAAATTTTTAAGAAATTTATTATTGAATCTAATATTCTTTTTAGAGAAAGTTGGATAACTAGGTAATCCACATTACAAATCCATTTTTTGATGCTGGAAGCGGTTAAAATATAAATAAATGGCATTGTCGACAAGATGTGTCTAACACCGATATTAAGGGGACTTTTTATGCTGTAAGCCCAGTAAAAAATTACAAAAACAAGCATTGAAAATTCAGCAAAATGGATGCCTAGATAATCCCAAAATTTCCTGAAACATAGAACATGAAATCTGAAACCTTTTACAATTCGCCAAAGGGCTAAAATCAACGCGAAGGAGATTAAAATTAGTGACGGGATAGACTCTTTAAGAACAAAAACAACAGGAAAATAATACCACCAGCCGCTGGCTGAAACTTCGCCCAAGAAATAGGAAGTGTTTCCGCCAGACGAACGTTGAAGCACCATTAATACTCCGAGCATATATTCTCCCAATGGTCTTAAAATTTTATTTTGCGCCATCCAGATATTAATATTAGCTAAGCATCTCATTCGGCGGCTTAAGCTAACCTCTGCATTTAATTGGCAGGTCTGCCAGTTTGTATCTGGCCCATCGGCGAAAGAAGTTAAAGTAAGCTCTGTATCGGCTTTTTGTTTTTCAATTGGATAATTTATGGTAAAAATAAAATAAATTATATAAACCAGAATATAACCGATAAAAAAGATAATAATCAGATAAAAAATATAGCGAATAAATATTTTAAAAAATTTTACTAAGCCGCTAAAAAAAGAAGGATAGTCATTTCTGGCTTTGGAGAGGCAAAAGAAAATGAGTATTAATCCAAAAAACGGAATAAGGAGGACTGCGGAAAATTTCATCAGTTGAGCAATGCCGAAAGCGATACCGGCAAAAATTAAATTCTTAAGGCTTGATTTCAGAAGAAATTTTATAAAATAATAACTGGCAATGAATATTCCCAAAGCCGCAGCGACATCGGTTGTGACGTAGTGGCCATGTGCTAAGACGGTCGGCGATAAGCCGAAAAGAAAAGCTGGAATTAGCGCCCACCAGCGGCCGATTAATTCTTTTGCCCAAATGTAAATGAAAATTAATAATAAAATTGTTAAAAGTATGGGACCAAGCCGAGCCCATTGGATAATTTGGTCGGCATCATTGCCTGATTCATACATAAACTGCGCGCCGACTTGCCATTGGCCATTAATGTCTTTTTGCCAAGCCGAGCCATCAAGGGGGAAATTCAAGTTTTGGAATAATAGGGGAATAGCGGCGATAGCTTTAATAAGAGGCGGGTGCTCTGGGTTTAAGCGGTAATCCAGATATTTAACATAACTATAACCAGCTGGAATATGGGCTAATTCATCCATAATAGCTGATTCTTGGCGCGAAGAATTGAACATCAAAACAAAAGCGCTTAAAGCGACAGCTGTCAATAAAATCCAAGGTAAAAATCTGTTAAAATGATTAGTCATAGATTTTCAGGGAAATTTTCTTTTTCATCAACCCGCTTCGCTCGCCCACCCCGACCGCGGTCGGGGTTGTTCCCCCGCCTACGCTAATGCTTCGGCGGGCAGGTCGGCTCGCTAGAATATCATGCACGCCCTGCCTGCCAAAGCTTTATGCGACGGCAGGTCGCCTGCGCAGGTTTCTGAAAAATAAAATTTCCCCTCATTCATTAGTTCTTTAAATTATAATAAATTCGTAGTAAAATAAGAAGTGGAAAACTTTTAGAAAAGGTCGTGTAGTTAAAATTTTACAGAACAATGGTAAAGAAAAAAACAGCTAAAAAATCAGCCAAGAAAACTTGCAAGTGTCGCGGAAAGTGCGTTTGCTAAGATAAAAGATGCCCGATATTTTTTGGACTAAGCATTCCGAGGCAAAAATGAATTTTTATCATTTATCAAAGCAGAGAGTGCGGCGGGTTTTGAATTCGCCTAAAAGGATAGAAACCGGCATCGCGCCTGATACGATTGCGATGATGCAGGTAGCCGGCAGCCAAAAACATCCGTATGAGATTTGGACAATGTTCACTAAAAATAAAAAAGGCAAAAGAATAATTTCTGCTTGGAAGTATCCGGGCAGAACCAAAGCGGGCGAACCATTGCCCGAACAAATTTTAAGCGAAATAAGAGAATCGATTTAAATAAATTGAGAGAATTTACCTTCCCAGTAATTCTTTTACTTTTTCTACTAACTGGCTGACAGTCTCGGTAATAGAGGCTAACTGATTTTGGATGTATTCTAAAGTCGTGGTCGCTGTAGGGGAAGGTGTTGGAAGAGTTGTAAAAGTATACGCTGGGGGAAGGCCTTGAACTGAATTTCCCACGCTATCAACCGAATAAACCATGTAAGTATAAAGTGTGCCACTTGTTAAATTTGAGAGAGTAAAAGAATGCGAAGTAGTGTAGGAAGTATTTGTTGGTGTTAACGCCCAATTTTGGGGCGTGCTTTTGTAATTTACAAATCCAGTAGCCGGCTCATCAGTGGTCCAAGTAATGACAGCCGAATTTTCAGTAATTGAAGAAGCCGAAACTGAAGAAACAACTGGAGGTGCAACATCTGGCAGTGGAATAGTGAAATAATTATCACTATCATCGTATACTCCCGGATTATCCCAATCAAAAACTCTTATTTTATAATCATCTCCACCTCCTATTGAATTATAGTATGCGGTAGGTATCCCATCCCATGTCGGAGGAATAGATAAAGTTGTAGAGTTAGTTGTAATTGGAGCGCTATTACTATAAACAACTTGTGAATTCTTAAGAAGTTTGAATCCAACCCTACTAACTCCATTCAATAGATAAGTGATACTCTGATTATAATGATATACATCCCAGGTTTGTCCTCCGTTCGGCGAAAGCACAGTGATAGAAGGAGTACTACTCAAATTAATTGAGGCCACATTTGAATCCGCAGAACAGCCGGCGCTATTGCATGCTTTGACTTTGTATTCGTATACTCCGGTTGCGTTTCTAGGTATCTCTATATACACCTCAATCGTATTGTTTGCGGTATCAGTTTGTAATCCGAAACCATGCCGTTCATCATAACTCATGGGCCAGGTTGATCCTTGAGGCCGGCTGAAAATACGGAATTCCGCGATATTATTTGTGTTGCCGTTCCACTTAAGTGTCACTGTTCCGCCTATTCCGCCGTAAGTTGATATCCTAGCAGTAAGATTGGAAGGAGTAGTAGTAGGTGCAGTAGCACTAGTCACCATAGTAAACGGAGCTGAGGCAGTTACAGATGTACATCCCGGAGAAAAACAGGCACGAAGAATATAATTACCAGTAAGGAAATTTGATGTTCCAAATACAAATATCTGTGTCGGGTTGTGGAAGCTGCCAGAAATAATAGTATTAGTTATCGCTGTTCCATCGGGTTTCACTATCTGCGTCTCTACGTAGGAAGCATAACTTCCGGGAGTACAAGCATAGGTATAGGTCACCCATTCCCCAATCGTGTAAGTAGTTCTATTGTCTTGAAAAGTTAGGTTTAAGCTAGAACATGATGTGGCCCCCGTAGTTGTGGCCGTTGTTGTCGTGGATGTGGCTGTAGGTGTTGGTACAGTAGACGTGGAAAAGGTAGACGGGGTAGCAGTCGGGCTAGGAGTTGATGCTGATGTTGGTGTTGGAGTGGGAATAGATGTTGGTTCAGCGGCGGTAGATGTTGCAGTGGTGGCAGTTGTAGTCGCTAGGTTAGATGGAATAGCAGGGACAGCGGGAATTGCTGGAATTGTTGAAGTTCCTGTTTTAGAAAATGGTTGAGCTGATACAGCCGGAGTAGCCGGAGTAGCTGCTAACTTATTAAGCTTAGCCATAGTGGCTTCGCCTACAACACCGGTAGGCGCGGTCAGCCCTTTAGGAGCTAAAATATCTTCAGCATTTTTTTCCTGGAATTTTTTAATTGCTTTTTCTGTTAAGGGCCCAAAGTAGCCAGTGACTAAACCTTCCGGATATATTTCAGGATAGGATTTTAAAAACTCTTGGAGCTGTTTAACTTCGCTTCCAATATCCCCTTTTTTGAGGATTTTTGTGAATATAATTTCAGCTTTAACCGTTTCCAATTGAGCTTTGAGTTCTGTTATTTGGGTTTGTAATTCTTTAATCTGATTTTGTAATTGCGCGATAATTGTCTCTAAATTAGGAGTAGTGGTGGTATTTTGAGCAAAAACAGAAGCGGTTGATAATAAACTGACTGCCAACATAATCACAAAGCAAATTATTATTTTATTTCTCATATTCATTTTATTTTTTTAAACAACTTTTCGACCTTTACCCCGTTACCTTTCAAGCACCGCAAAGCCTATATATTTTTTCTGAAAAAACAAGGTCATAAAAGATGAAATTTATTACGTTCATCTAAAAACCTTATTTACGAACGGCTTTGTGAAAAAATGATGTGCTTGGAAGGTACGGGGTTTAATAAATTATACCAAAAAACAAAAATTTAGAATAAAATCTCGGGATTATTGACCTGTTTTATCAAAATTCTTTTACTTATAGTTTAACATTAAATTCAAAAAGTAAAAGAGGCATTGAAAAAGCTATTAAAATGCGGTAATTTTAATCTATGAAACTCTCAATC
>ERZ1292629.1340-Hain-H43-01um-R1-1340-length-24463-cov-7_pt1 | contig 24463 bp, 31 predicted proteins | sample MGYA00564399_ERZ1292629 | MGnify/ENA primary metagenome ERZ1292629 (study PRJEB36523, sample SAMEA6512636) | groundwater metagenome | collected 2019-01-08 | study: AquaDiva: Metagenomics assemblies of 32 groundwater samples | reverse complement strand
TATCACCAAGGATGCAGAGTGGGCCTGCTGGTATGCTGAGACCGTCCTCAAGGGTCGCTGGCCCGAAGTGGAGGCGGGAAAATGAAATTCAAGATAGGTAAATATGAAGATTTTCTAAAATCTAAAGAAGTTTTTGACCCCAAAACGGGACTTCAAAATATCAACCATTTTTCTGAGTTCCATTTTCCTTTTCAAAAGGATATTGTGAAATGGGCATTAGAAAGGGGACGAGCTGCCATATTTGCAGATTGCGGTATGGGTAAAACCCTTATGCAGTTAGATTGGGCTCATCATATTCCTGGTGATGTTTTAATACTGGCTCCCCTGGCCGTAGCTGCTCAAACAGTTAGAGAAGGAGAAAAATTTAACATAAAATTAACTTTATGCAGGACTCAAGATGATGTTCAACCAGGAATCAACATAACAAACTATGAGATGTTAGAGCATTTTGAAGCTAATAAATTTACTGGTGTAATTTTGGATGAATCTAGTATTTTGAAATCCTTTGATGGGAAAACAAGAAGCCTAATAATAAACTCATTTAGAGATGTGCCTTTTCGGTTAGCCTGTACCGCTACGCCTGCTCCTAATGACTATATGGAGCTTGGTAATCATGCGGAATTTTTAGGCGTAATGAATTACAATGAAATGCTGGCAATGTTTTTTGTGCATGATGCTTCTGAAACCCAAAAGTGGAGATTGAAAGGACATGCACAGGATAAATTCTGGAAATGGTTATGCTCTTGGGCTATTATGATTAAAAAGCCATCAGATTTGGGCTATGAAAATGAAGGCTTTAATCTTCCAAAACTTCACTTTTTTGAGCATATCGTGGAGGCTTCGGCTTTGAATAACGGCATGTTATTTGCTATGCCTGCTGCCAGCCTTCAGGAACGCATTGAGTCCAGAAGAAATACTATTCAAGATAGAGTTAAAAAAGCCGCCGAATTGGTTAATGCAGATAATGGAATATGGATTGTGTGGTGTAATTTGAATAGTGAGGCTGACATCTTAAAAAAGAAAATATCTGGTGCCGTAGAAATCAGGGGTTCTGATAGTATTGTAAAAAAAGAAACAGCACTTAAAGATTTTTCAATGGGTAAAATAAAGGTTCTGATTACAAAACCATCAATAGCAGGACATGGATTGAACTGGCAACATTGTAATAAAATGGCTTTTGTAGGCCTCTCAGATAGTTATGAAGAATTTTATCAAGCGCTTAGAAGGTGTTGGAGATTTGGACAAAAAAAGGAAGTAAATTGTCATATTGTTATTGCCAATACTGAAGGGGCAGTATTAAAAAATATCAAAAGAAAAGAGGAGGATTCAAACCAAATGGCCGATAAAATGGTGAAAAATATGTCAAAGTTAAATTTAGGGATTATTCATAAGGGCCTAGAACGTGAAAAATCTATTTATGTAGAAGATAAAAGGGAGGGTAACGGATTTGAGATTTACAATGCTGATTGCGTACAGGGCATGAGTAAGCTCAAAGAAAACTCAATACATTATTCTGTTTATTCTCCTCCGTTTGCTTCACTTTATACCTACTCAAACAGTGAAAGAGACTTGGGTAATAGCTCTAATTATGAGCAGTTTTTTGAGCATTATGCGTATGTGGTGAATCAATTATTTAGGATTACTATACCAGGACGGCTTACCAGTTTTCATTGTATGGATTTGCCTACCTCAAAAGTGAGACATGGTTTTATCGGACTAAAGGATTTTAGGGGAGATTTAATAAGGGCCTATCAAAAAGAGGGATGGATATTACATTCCCAGGTTTGCATCTGGAAGGACCCTGTGGTAGCCATGCAAAGGACCAAGGCCCTGGGATTGCTTTATAAACAATTACGAAAAGATTCAGCCATGTGCCGTCAAGGTGTGCCTGATTATTTGGTAACCATGAGAAAGCCTGGTGAGAATCCAGAAAAAATAACTCACACAAAGGATAATTTTCCAGTGGATTTATGGCAGAATTATGCTTCTCCCGTGTGGATGGATATTAACCAATCTAAAACGCTTCAATATAGAAGCGCCAGGGAAAATAATGACGAAAGGCATATTTGCCCATTACAATTAGAGGTAATTGAAAGAGCTCTTAAACTATGGAGTAATCCTGGAGATTTAGTTTTGTCTCCCTTTGCTGGCATTGGTAGCGAAGGGTATGTTGCTCTTGAGTTAGGTAGGAAATTTGTTGGTTATGAGCTCAAAAAGTCTTATTTTTATTGTATGTTAAATAATCTTAATTTGGCAAATATGGAAAAGAATAGCAATTTTTTATTTAAGGAGGGAGATTGAAAACAACAGAAAATAAAAAGCATCTAGATACATGGTTTGCTTACGCATGGTGTGATAAGAAAAATGAACAGTCTCAACATATTAAGATTAAGAAAGACTTATATAAATGTTTATACTGCGGTAGGATGGTATATTTCCCATGACAGACCAACAAGAGATGCCCGAATTTTATCAACCTAAATGGGCTATGTGGGCCTGTGCCTGCGGTAGAAAGTCGGAGCAATGGGCAACATGCGTGTATGTGCAATGCAGATGCGGGAAGAAGATGGTAAAGGAGGAAATAAAAGATGAAAAATAAAACTCTTTCTATCTGTCGTTCCCTTGTTGATTCCCACATCTATGTTTCAGGACTAAACGGGTACTGTAATTATGATTTTCTTGGAGAGTATGGGGTAAAACTAAAGCAAGGAGAGCAAGCGGAATATAAGTTAGTTAAAGTTAAGAAAAGGAGAAAATGAAATGTCTACACTTTTTCTGCTAGTTCTTATGACAGGTTTTGGCAAAATGGCGGGTCAAGAGATTGAATGGCATACTACCGTAGAATCTGCCTGTGAGTCATTGAGCAAAATTGGGGATATCAGGTTTAAGCAGGTATATTCAGTATCTACCTGGATAGACCCTGAAGTAGAGCAGCCAGTATCGGACATTTGGGAAGTGGATTGCCAGAAAGAGAAGATAACGAGGAGGGTGGAGATGTGATTGCGGATTTAATGAGGGATGAAATGACGCAAGCGATACTTACTGTTCTTCTCTATGTCATGATAGTATTATATTTTCCCGTTCTTTACTATGCTGCCCGTGTTGTTCTAAAAAGGGAGGATCATAAGACATGAAGATTGAACATGAAGAACAAGAGACCATATCACCCAAGACCATAGCGGCCGTATTTCTTGGCTCATTCATTATTTGGGCTACAATTATAGTAATTTTATTTGTATTACTAGGGTAAAACTATATGAATGAATTAACTCAGTTCGATAATCGCAAATACTCATTGACACAAACCAACGCAGAGTTTGACGAGAGCATGACGTATGATGAATGGGTTAAATGCGGGAGCATGATAGGCAGTGTGGTGCGAATATCGCCCAAGTGGATTGTAGACTGGCTAAATTTCGGGGAGCGTAAATATGGTGAAATGTATGCCCAGGCTCTTGATGCAACGGGTCTTGATATTGAGACATTAAAGAAATTAAATGCGGTAGGTAAGAGGATTGAGAAAAGCCACTGGCATCCCCTTTTAACGGTATCTCACCACCAGGAAGTGATGTATCTGGAACCCAAAGAGCAAGATAGGTTGCTGGAATTGGCAGAGAAAAATAATTGGAGCAAATCCAGGTTAAGGGAAGAAGTGGATGGGTTAAATCAAGTTCCGATAGTCCCATCTGAAAAGTGTGAAATATGCGGATGCAAGATAACATTGGCAGAAAAATTGGGCAGAATACTGGAACTTGAAAAAATAAAATGCTACCAGTTGGCTGAAAGAAAAGGAAATAAATACATGGAAGCCTTTAGCGTAGATGGGTCTTATGTGCTGCATAGTTTCATATGCAGGGGGGTGAAAAATGCTGGCACTGGTAAAGTTTGAATTTGCTATCTAAGCACCGCCTTCATATAAAAATGCCTGAGCGCCAGGCCCCTTGTTCACATTCTCAATATCCAGTATATCCGTATATCTGTTTATACCCCTTGAATCTGCAATAGCCTTTTTCTTGCATATCTTAATTCTAACTAAACCCCACATGATTGGCTGAGGCACAAATCCCGAGCGTTCAACATAGCTTGTTTCCCATCCATTGGTATATCCTTTAGAGAAACCGCCTATAATCATGCATCTTGGGATGGTAATAATCTCACCTGGCGGGCCTAATCTTCTTACCGTGTGTCTTTCAACGGGAGCCCAGGCAGCGGATTTGCAGCCATGTCCCATCACATACTGGTCAGCTACCCATCCCTGCATGAGATTGTTTTCAAGCCAAAGTGTGCTTGCTCCGACTCTACGGGCATTTGCATTACCATGCGTTACTACCATGGTATAAGCGTATGTACTCCTACCCTGTTTTTCATCATGCGTTTTCCTGGCAAGAATAAGTCTTATGCTTGATTGCCAGCCTAGATAGGTAGCTCCCAATGCTTCTGCCAATCTTTGAGTAGAGGACATACCAGTAATAAACTCAAAATCATGATGGCCCTTACAGAAACCGATAATTTTACCCCTCATAAAATCCATTTTATCTATCACATCATCTTGGTATTTCCTTACCCTATCATCAAGCTGTTTGCGGGCAGAGTCATCATGAGATAGACTTCCGTATAGCCTGGCTCTCATGGATGGCCGAAGCCAATCTTCGTAGTCTCCGTGTCCAATAAAGTAAGTATTTTTGTCGCTCTTTGTCTCATTTCTAAATTCCTGCCACGCTTCTTTACAAAACCCCTCCGTTCCCATCTGCAAATCACCAAAATGCACTATGGTTATTGTTTCACCATAATGCACCCCTGGAACATTAAATATATGGTGATACATTGCGGTTTTTCTCCCATTTATTTTGACATTTTTTGATTATTGCAAAAAGAAGCTCAGTTGCGGCTAATGATAGAACGGCAGTAAAACCAACCAATGCAAGCCATAGTATCCAGTTATAAGAACTCAATATTGCACCACTCCTGGGTGCGACGGTTCCTTAAACCAACATGCAGATGCGGGCCAGTGGAAGAACCTGTGTTCCCCGAAAATCCGATGATACCACCTGGCATCTTCTCATCCCCGCATTTACATTCAATCTTTGAAAGGTGGGCATAAAACACATCAAAGTAATCATCCCCTATTTTAGTTATTTGCCAAACCCTTAACCCAAACCCCTTCTTTTCGTCTCCCTTGTCCTGCCAGCCAGCTTGGAAGATACTGCCATCGCATAGGGAATAAACAAACGTGCCTTCGGGGGTGGCAAAATCAATTCCGTTGTGCTTTTTTTCTTGATTGTTATAGAGTGTCAGTTTTCGGATGGTTCCGAAGGGTGAGGAGATTGGGAATTTAGAGTCTACTGGACGGTGAAATCTCATCCGTCTGTTCGCCTTCTTCCCTGGTTCGTCCCCAGTTCAATAATTGATAGTCTTTTAATATCCCACGGAGTAGCTCTTTGGGCTTCCATAAGGAGTTCTCTAATTGTTTCGGTATTCTGCGGTGGCGGATCCTCTTTGTCATGTATTAACCTTATCCTCACTATCCGTTTTTCAGTATCCCCTATTCTTTCAGCTTCTACTTGGATATGCCACACAAATGGCCCTCCAATGGCCCCAGGATGGGCCAGGACAAGAGTTTATCCCTGGTGCGTTATCTTCCACAATACAGCTACAATCGTGCCAGTGGCCCCTATAGCCCCTATAATTCCAGCTATCCAGTCCCGTTTCTTGAGCCAATCTATGGCCTCTGCATGGGTGGAAACGTGCTGTAAGACCCCTATCTTAAACCCATCTATTGAGTTTCTAAGGCCACCTATAGCGTCATTCACGTTTTTAAGCCAAATGCCTTGGGCCTCCACCTTTGCATGCAATTCCCCTAGTTCATGTAGTATCTTACCGTTTCTTTCGCTCATTTTTTAACCTCAGAATCACCCCATATCTTCTCAACCAAACCTATAACTTGAGAAGTTGTAATATTCCTGCCAGTTATGGAAGTGCCGCGCCTGTTTTTTATGGGATGGTAAGGGAGCATTTTTTGTTTTCTAAACTTTAGACAAATAAGGAGGGCTACTTCCTGCGGCGTTATATGGGGTTCATATTTTCTAAGGGATAGAAAGTCGGAGAGTGTTGCTTCTTTGAAATCAATAAGATTTTCTAATCTATTCTTCAATCTTATTATGGCTTATCGGCAACTTCTTTAGATTTATTTGTAACCAATTCCAGATACGGCAACAGCTTTATAATCCTTTTTGCCAAAGCTGTCCCACCAGCAGCGGCAAGCGCTGGCCTTAGTGAACCCACTATCTCAGGCGGTAAAAGACCCAAAGCGCCAAGAGTCTCCACAATGGCCCATAATAGGCCCAGGACTTCGGTAGTGCCACCATCAATCTTCTTTAACCCTCTACCTAGCAATAAAAGCAGATTCTTAACTACGGGTATTTTAGATAGAACGGAGATTAGAATACTAGCTATCTTCGTATATTCGGCCATGTTTATTACCTCCAAACTTGAATTTTATGCCAACCCAAGCCTCTTTGAACCTGTATTTTAACCCCATTATTCCCAATCCTCATAGTCCATAGTCCAATCATCCGCCAATTCGTTCCAGTCTGCTTTAGAAATTTTCACTTCCCATGAACACTCTTTAATATCCCATCCGCCCGCAGGACTCTTAAACTTATAACATGTCTCTATGTTCTTAAACTGCTCCCCGCCATGAAGGGTGGGTACATTTTGTACCTTCTTTTCTGAGAACTCATTTTTAAGTGAGCCTGCTATTATCATTGAGAAAATGAAAACTCCAAGTAAGGGACTCATGGCGTTACTATAACTTTCCAAACCTTTTGTTCTTGGCATGGCGGCTCTAAAACACATTTTGCTTTTGTCGCAACCCCATCTTTCAATATATATAAAGATGATTTCTGCATGTACGTTGACATGGTCAAGCATGCCGCCAATTCAGTTTCATACACCTCTAAGTGCGGTTTTCCATCTGGGAAACCAACCCACAAGACCAAAAACAGCGTAGTTATTTCCATGCTGGTATATACACCTTGCTGCCATCATCAGAGATTAACTCAATCCACACATATGGAGCGCCTACACTTGTAGCTGGTGAATTTGTGCCAAGCAATGCTGTTCCTGCCCCGGTCGTTTCAGTGCTTTTCCAAACCACAGGAGCATAAGCTGTTCCTGTTGTGCCTGTAGATATAAGATGCGGCGCTGTTGCAGAATTCTGAGCGCATAACTCGCCTATTGCGGTAGGCGTTCTAGTATTGCAATTTGAAGCTTGGCTGAATGTAGTGACTGGCTGCCCACCCGATGTGTCAAAAGTGACAATAGCTGTAGTCCCAACTTGAAATTGTTGTGTAACTCCCTGTGGGGTGTTATAACATATCCCCACACCAGAACAAGATTCAATGTCTAGCCTAGAACCGCCTCCATTATCACTTAAACTTAATATGGCCCCACCACCATTTACCCCCAATCCAGCAACCTTGAGTCCCGCCGTATGTCTAAATGCAGGTAAATCTATGCGTGAACCAACATGAACGGAGCCATAAGTAGAAATCTGGATTCCAATGTTAGAAGATGCGCCTGGCGTTGATGCGCTAGATAAAGCGATAGAACCACTGCCAGCTATGGTAGAACCTGAAACAAGCTGCAAGTTTCCGTTTAAGGTTGTAATCCCGCTTACGGTTAAATTTGCCACATTTGAACCGTCGGTATCCATCTCAAGCGCAAATGCAGATGTTCCGATCAGCAGAGAAAGAATGAATAAAACCGTTTTAATTCGTGGCATTTTTAGCTCCTATTCATTTTTAATATATGTAAAAGTAAAATAAGCTGTTGAGTTCCCTATAGTTGGCATAGTTGATATAAGAATAGTTGGATACTTTACAACCATTCTTACATCATCACTTAGAATGGCGCCACTAGGAACCGTTATGGGAGATGATGCATGGACCTGCCAGCCAGTACCCGTTGAATGTTTAATCTCAAAGGTAATATCAGAACCTTTCGCATAAACCGTATAGGCCATAAGCTGCCCAGGGACCGTGATGCTTGAGCCCCCCACGTTAGCCGTGCCAAGAAATGACTTATATTGCGTCATGTAAATCCCGTATGTTTCCCTGGTTTTTGGGTCTGCCGCAAACGAGACAAGGTAAACAAAACTAGCGAGGAATGACGCAATTAAAAACATCTGTTTAATCGTTTTTTTAATCATCTTTTTTCTCTCCATTGGTATCTTTCTCCGAATTGAGGATTAGCAGAATAGGGACAATAAAACACAACAAAAATAAAATGCCCTCTATGCTCATTTAAGTATAGTGTGGACATCTTCAATATTCTTGCTAAAACCCATTTTAATTGATGCTTTCATTTGGGCATATACCATACTTTCCATTTGGCTTCAGGTGGGTTAAAATCCGCCCCTGTTTCATTGTAAAAATGAACGAGGATAAGCTGCGCCCCCGTACTCCTTCTTAAATATATAATCCTATTATTGTTGGCATTGCACAAATCACCAGTCCCATAATGCGTGCTTGATGTTGGAGCATTAGGTATGTCAATGGCAATGATAATACCATCTTCTTTTAATTGAAATTCTGTGCAAGTATAATTGGCGGTTATTGTATTCGCTGGGTCAAAGGAAAATTCCTGAAATTTAATCCTAAAGAAATTATTGTAGATATTGTTAAATTCTTGAGATACGGCCCTTAAATCTGTGTATATGGCAGATTTTCTACTTACTTTATCGGTTGCGTATAAAGCAGCAACGATTGTGAAACAAGTTAAAAATATAAACAGATTAAGATACTTTTTCATCTTATGTTGCCAATATCCACATCGGCTTCTATACCATAAACTTTCATCTGTTGTCCAGCTTCAGAATTGCCAATCTTAAACCGATATTGATAACCATTAAATCCTGACGTTGTAATGCGCTCTATATTCCTGCCTTGGCCGTTTAATGACGCTGTTTTTGTAGAAAAACTAATGCCTGTATTCGTAGATACATCAACAGATAAATTGAAATTACCAGTTGACTCAAAGTCTGCGCCTATTTCAATCAGCCGTTTCTTATGTGATGGAGATCCAAAAACTTCATCTTTAGTCTGCCAAAACGCATCTATGCCTCCACCATAATCATTATCCCCAACATCCAATTGAACAATCTTATTAGTGCTTGAATCAACCGCATAAAGTTTGTCATCGTAATGCGTGAAACCTCTAATATCCCACCCCGTATATTTCATCCATGAATTTATATCACTTTCACTTCTAACAAAAATAACCCTGTTGTTGCTTGTTCCAGTGGTTGATACAGACACCATGTATTTTCTTTTCCATAAATGAGCTACTGGAGAACGAACGGAATCCCCCGCAACAGACCAATTTATAGTCAATCTTTCAAGGTTAGGATAGTTTAATACTATTGGATTTATGGCTGTAAACGTGGCTAACCATTGGATGTACCTGTTGGTTGTGGCCGTGTCAATTCTAACGCCAGGGCTTATAACACCCCAGGGATGAGAAGTTAAATCTGAAGCAGGCCCAGCCCTGTAAAGATAATTTATTGTTCCTTCACCCCTGTTTTCGTTAGTTTCAAACGCTCCCCATTCACCTATGTTGCCGCCAGTATCAAAAACTTCTGATTGATATACCCCTGAAGCCACTGGTATTTCAAAGTTATCAAGATAGGGAAAATCATCCTGTACGGTTGAGGGTCCATCAGACTCCATGCAGATTGACATGGAACTAAAACCAGATAAATAAGAACTTGACCCACTGCCTTTTAGTTGACTATCCAGGTATAAATTAAATGAACTATTGGCATTTCTTTCAATTTCTACATGATGTATTTCTGTATCCCTGCTTATACTGAAGGTATTTACTATAACACCCTGATTTTGTCTGCAATTCTGCGTACCCAACGCTGACCCCATATTAGTATCTGCCGTTAAGGCTAATGTCAAACCCCCAGCAAACGTATTGTTGATTTGTAAATTGTACGCATTTTTACCATTGGCAAAGAATCCAATATATGAGGCGGCTAAATGACCAGAACTAATGGTTGTCGTTGGCATCCTGAAATCAAATTTCCATGTTCCCGTAGATACTAAAGAGGGTCCAGTTGACAGGGAAATGAGGTTGGCATCATTACCAAATGTCCCCCCAATGGTCATGGAACTGTTATAAATAGTCATTGTTCCTTTTAATAACACCCAGGATGGGGAGGTTGTGTAGTTATTATCTTCAAACCCATCCAGAAATCTCGTTTCCAATATTTCAAGATTGCCCACCGTTCTTGAAGATGTAGTATCACTTAGAAATGAACCATTATTCCAGTCTGTTTCTGTAGTCCATAGTTTCTGAGATTGATTAACCGTGGGCTGAAAAATCGTTGAAAAATTATTCTTTATCTTATCGCTTGTTCGCCTAATATTAACACCATCAAAAACATAAAAAGCATCATTCCCCATAAAGTTTAACAATCCCGCATCATCTTCAATAATGGTGTTGTTGAACCTTGTGCCCACATTCCCAATTATCCTTTGTGTTTCGTATTTTTCATCACCCCCAAAAATACCATGGATAGATTTTGATTTGAAAGCGTATATATCGCCCCTAAACCGTTTAATCCCATAAATTATATCTCCGTCATCTGGAGATACCCTTATCTCATTATCAAAAAGCCATGCTGTAGTTGAATCTGGCCTGATAAGAAAACCCTGATCATTTGTTAATCTGCTAAAGAACACCCCGCTTTTACTGCCTGTGCTGTTGGCAAGCCATACTATGTCATTTTCAAACTCAATATATTTAGCTATTGGAGGACGTGCTTCTCCTGAAGGGCTTCCATCAAGTAATATGGCATTGCCAGTGGTGGCCTTAATTACCCATGTGCTTCCATCAACACACCAAACATCATTATAAATAATCTCACAATCAAGGCTGAAAGACGGATTTAAGTCACCTTTTAGTATCGTATAATTCACTCCGTCTTTTGTCGAATATAACGTGGCGCTGTCCCTAGCAATAAGATATTCGCTGCCATCGGCCCGTTTCAAAGACATAATAAAAGTGCCTGTGCTGGTGGCTGGGATTCGTCCAATTTCTTTAGCTCCACCTCGTTTCTGAAGTTGTCCTGGAAATTCATCAAATACGACATTTTGAGCATTGGGGCTTTCATTGGGTTGAAGATAAATAGAGGGTATTGTATCGTTTAGGCCGCCAGTAAAGTCGCGGAATGATACGGTAGCCTTTTGCTCTGCGTATAGTATTGAAGCTGTAAGACAAATTGCTATTAAATAAAATCTTTTCATTCTATTTCTTCAGGCTCTTTGCTTGATTTAATTTCCTTTAGCTCATTCAAAAGCAATTCTCCTAATGCTCTTGGTCTTATACTGCCCATTCTTATCTTTCTTTCTAAATCCAATGCAGGATTCTCACTTCTGAATATATCAAAAGCCCTTTCCCTTATTTTTGTTATTTCATCCCTAATGCGTATAGCCTGTTCTTTAATGGGTAATGCTTTTAATCCCTGCTTTTCTGGAAGTCTTTGAACCACATCAAACAATCTTTCAATGTCAGGAGCCATAAGCTGCGATATTCTTCTATCAACCTCTGGCATGCCAGTCCTTGGGCTTACTTCAAATTCAGGTATCCCAAGTCTTTGTAATTCACGTTCTGCAAATGTTTTTGTCTTTTGAACAATACCAGTCATTTGCCTCAAAAGAGGCTTTTCTTTAACCAGGGGAGTTGTCCTGGTAATAGGCTGATAGGGTGGTAGCTCTTGCCGCAGGATTGGTATTGTTTCTTTAATAGGCCCCTTAAAAGGATTGTCTCTCCTATCTCTTGATATTGCCTCATTAGGGTCAAATAAATCCGCAATAACATCGCTAAGAACCCTAAGAGGAACACCGAAACTGGCAAGATATTCTCCTGCTATTGTTTGGATTTGCTTTAATGTTACCTCAGCTTCACTTTCACCAAAAATAGCCCTCCTGCCAATAAACAAATCAGCCATTACAGCCCTAACCCCAGCCATACGGCTGATAGAGACAGCAGCTTCAAATGCCTCTTTCCGTGTTATCCTTGTAGGCTCATTTTTAGCTGCTCTTAAATAATCGGCTCCAACCTCTGCCACAAAAAGAGGGAATGTCAGGGGAGCAAATGAACGAAGGTCAATTACTTTTTCTGGCTTGGATGGGTCAGGTCTTATCTCATACCATTTCTCGCCAGCAAATTTTGAGTTCCTAATAGCCCATCCAGCAGACCACGCTAAAGAACCAGTCAGAGCTTCTGAAAAAGCGTTAACCGCCATCCTCTTATCTGTGGAAAATAAATTATTCCTTATTGCTGGCGAAAGAAATCTTGTAAATCCAAATGGAGAATGATTGATTGTAAACTCAAAAGCGTTGGCCCAAAAACGAGGGAATGGATTGATTGTAGCTGTACCCAATGGCCCAAAAGACCTAAATATCTTTAGTCCCCTAAGAGCGATGGGATTTTCAGGAGTTCCAGAAAATGTCAATTTTAATGCTTCCCTGACGGCATCATCAATCAGGGGTTTTACAATTTGTGTCGGCATTTTGGGAACATCTTTTAATCCAAATCCTATGCGCTTCAAATTTGCCCCCAATCTTCCTTCAAATGCCATGCGCCTAAAAAATCCTTCCTGCATTGTATTGAATGTATTGAATAATTTTACGGCCTTATTCCCAAAGGTTATACCCTGAAACGGAGTGCCCAAAAGCACTTCGGCTTCATTCGGATATAATTTCAATATATTTTCAAGCTGTAACTTTGACGATGAAGATAGGCGTCTGCCAATTGATAAAAAATTCTCCGTAGCGTCTGCAAATGAAGCTGATGGAGATACCTTTCCAGTAATGCTTTCAATTGTTCCAGCCATCGCTTTTGTGGCAATATTCAGGCTGTATCTCCCAGCCTGAGAGATTGCATTTCTAACAGCCGTTGCAGGCTGAGAAACCAAAAGACCTCTTCTAGTTTCTTCAATACCTCTGAATAAATTCCCAAGTCTTGATAATGGGTCTGTTTGCAGTAGTTTTTCATCTTTCAAAATTGATGATATTTCGGGGGCTGCTTTTGATAAAAATTCATTTATTTTTGTTTTTAGCTGGCTAAGCTGGTTCAATGTCTTTCCAGAGAACGAAGCGGCTGTTTTGAATTGAGCTGCCAAATCATCTGTTGTTTGCCCAAATTTTGAAAGCATATCTTGCATATCAGCAGATACATTGATTTGTTTTGCCTTCAATCCGTTAGACACAATATCCATTATTTTCTTGGATTGATTGATAACTGCTTCTAATTCTGGCTGTGGGATTTTGGGCAATGTCAAAGCAGTTGCATTGACTATTTTGTTTGTATTCTCCAATGAAAGGACATTAGAAGTAATTGTTTCCTTTCCTACTTCTTGAAGCTCTTGAATCGGCTTTAATTTTATTGGTATTTTTACTTCAGGCTTTTTTTTTACAACGGGAATAAACCTGGCTGCTTTTTTCTTTAACAGTTCTAATTCTACAGCTAGACCTGATTCCTCACCTGCCATTGCTAATTGCCTTGCTTTTTGCAAAACTGGGGGCACTTGTTTTAATCGTGATAAATACTTGGCTGCTCCACTAATTGATGGAATTGCAAACAATAATGCTGTTATAGGTCGTTCGGGGAGTGTTTCTGCTACTTCTTTACCTATTGCCCTTAATGGTATGGGCAGCCTAAGTTCGGGTGGTAGCATACCCAGGGGCCCAAGGGGAAGTGCCCGGGTGCTTATTTTCTCTGGAAGTTTAGCCGCCAATTCCCTTGCTTTTTCAGATATTGCAACAAGGGGTTTTGCTTTTTGGAATAAACGTGGGATTTGTCTTACCGCAGGCTCAATGCCTGTTACCCTAATCGCTTCTCTAACATTTCCTAAAATGGGCCTAGAAACAATGGAGGTTGATGGTTCTGTAATTTTTAACTTTAACTTTATTGCATCCTGCTTTTCTTTAGGGGCATTGATAAAAGATTGGCTTGCCTTGATTTTTTCATATATTTTGGTTCGGATACGATTTTGCGCATCAGGTGAAAAATTATTAAATTCGGCACTTTCCAATATTTCTGAAAGTGTTGCCATTATAACCCTTCTATTGTCAAACCTTTCAAAAATTCTTCTTCTGATTTAACTTTGGGTTTTACCTTTGGCGCTATCGGCCTTCCTAAAGCTCTCTTTTCAAATTCTTCTCTAAATGCTTCCAGTTGGCCTACTTTTGATTGCACATCTGCATCCTGCGGCCTAAGCAATAAGTCTGTTGAAAGCTGTTTTTCAATGCTGTTAATCCTTCTTTCTAATACGGCATCAGGCATACCTTGAGACATCCCCTTTGCGGCTATTCTGGCCGTATTCCTTGACTTCTCTGATTCTATTCTTAAGCGCTGCGCTTCAAATTGTTGTTTTAATTTAATAACGGGTTCAATACCTCCAAATTCAGCCAGGGTAATAGTCCTTGCTCTTTCAGGTGATACGCCCGCCTGTTCAAGTATTTCTGCTGGAATGTAAGATATTAGTGGTTCTGATTGTTGTTGTATTAGTCTTTCCTGTAATTCCCTTGTTGGTCTTTCATGCTCTCTTTGCAAAGCCCCGGTAACACCCCTTCCAAATCCAGTAAAAGCAGATAACCCTGGAGAAGTTGAGGCAATTTGTTCAAGTTCTGGTGTTGGGGTTAATCCAGACATCAGTATATCTTCCAGAATCTTTCTGCCTTTTGATTTTGGTTGACTAAAGAAATTGTGGAATTGTTCAGCCATTTCTAACCCTCCTCATAGGGAGAATAACCCCTGGGATATAAACTCAGGGAAGATGGCAATGATGTTGATTTTTTAGGAAAGAAAAATTTGCTCAATGCGCTTCCACCAACCGCGCCTATTCCCCCACCCATCAAACCCCCAAGGGCAGTACCAGCTACCTGCCCGACTGTTCCGAATATCGCAGACCTTCTTTGTTTTCTAGCCAATTTATCAGCCTGTCTTTCTGCTCGTATTCTTTCTTTCTCTGCTTGCTCTATTGCCCTTCTTTGTAATTCTAATTGCTGCTGAAACTCACGTTCTTGTATTTGTCTGTTTAATTCTGCCCCAGCTTTTTGGGCCTCAATGCCCCCAATAATCTGCGCCCGACGTCCTAAATTTTCAGCCTCAGCAGCGCCAAACTCCCTGCCTGACAAGGGGCTTGATAAAAGTCCCCTGGCCCTTAATTGTTCAACTACAGCCCGCCTTGTCTCAGCTTCCTGTGGTTTAAGGGCTTCTAAAAATGAGCTTTTTTGTTCTTCAAATATACGGCTTAAACCAACACGCCTTGCTTCTTCTTCTGATGCAGCCCTTCTTATTCCAAGAGCATCTTGAAGCCTTGCCCTAATTGGCAATAAAGCATTTCGTATAAGATCCCCTCTTTTAGCTGGTAAACCATAAGAAGCTCTTAATTGTTCTTCTATAGAAGCTAATTGCGCTTCTTCATCTATAGGAACAGCAGATCCTGATGGTGTTGGCTGGAATTGGTCATTAGCTGCCATAAATCTCCTTTATGTCCAATAAAATTGCGACCGTTCTTCGGATACCTGCCCACCGCCAGACCTTAAATCAACCCTTAGCTGCAAGTATCTTTGAAAGTATCTATCGCCATTTATAGGGTCATTTAATTTATATTTTGCCATGCTGGTCATAAACCATTGAAAACAATCATGATAAATTGTGGGCAAGGTACTTGGTGAATCATCAGGGTCTGATAATGATGTGGGGACTGGAATTATGCGAATATCAAGTGTTTTGGCTTCATTGGGTGTTGGGTGTAATTTGATTTTATTCCTGGCAGACATAAAAAAATAATCTGGAACATTGTTATTATCATCCTGCCAGCTTCTATCTCTTGCCGATAACCAATCTTCATCTACTTGCCATAATTTTTTATTGTTGTAATAGACATCTGTAATTTTTAAGAAATCAGTAGAAATAGTATATTCTTTTGTGCCCGAAACAGTGGTCTGCGTATCTGTGCTTAAATCAAGTTCCAGCCAGGCTATTAGGTTTCGGAGACATTTATTAGCCCATTCTGTTAATTCTGTATCTGTAATTTGTTCAGTATCATTGACAAGATTTAATAATCTTCTTGAATCATTCCTAAAATTTAATAATGTCGCCATCTAATAGTTTGGACTTTCCTTTCCCGTTCTTCTATCAATAACAGTGCCATCTTCTGCCTGGGTGCGGCGACTTATCATGTTAATCCTGGCCTGGCTGGTCATGCCATAACCTTTCATATAAAAACGATTATGAAGATTGGGGTCATTTGATATCGAATGAATATGCCCAAAACAATGCTTACAATACCATGTCCCGTTTTTTTCAAACGAATGATGGGACTGTTGATTACAGACTGAACATATAGCCATACTGAAGCCCCCCATAGTGTGGGCTATGGGAGGCTCTAAGTCTGACTACGGAGCCGAATACTTATAGTAAACCTGGAAGTTCAAGTCGCCATCTGTAACTTCTAAAGCAGCTCCCTTGCCTGCCCTGATGGGCATGGGGGGAATAGCTGAATTAGCTCCAATCCCGCTTACCACATCGCTATTAACAGCAACAGTCCATAGTGGCTCTGCCTTGGAAATGGCGTTGCCTACTGATGTATTGGTGCTATAGAATAGAATGGAAGCGGGCGTGGACACGGCCGTGAATGTTCCAATGCTCACACCATAAATAACGCATGGCCTAGAACAAACAACAGATGCTGATGTTCCAGTGCTTCCGTTATGGTTCCATGTTGCGACAGCTTCTGCCGTAACATTCAAGTTCTCAGCCTTGATCTCTTTGTGCGTAATTAAGCCAACCAGAAGGAAGGCTAAAATTACGCCAATTGCTTTATGCAATTTGCTCATTTTACCCTCCTTTAAGTTAATGCCGTATTTATTACGCAACCGCGTGTTTCTGCTGGAACGCCAACACCATAAAAGGCTGTCCCCACGATAATCTGTGAGAGATATGCGCCAGCCGTGCTATTAGAGCTAAGACCGAAAGCGAGCTTTCTAATCTTAACTTTACTATGCAAAGCCAATGCAAGACAGTCTTTATGAAGCAGCAAGTTCTTTCTAAGTGACCCAACAGTGGCTACCTGAGATGTAATGATGGGCTTGTAACCGTATAAAGTTCCAAGCTCGCCAGTTCTCATTGCGCCAACCTTATCACCAGTAGACCATGCTTCTGCAAATTGAGTATCTTGCAGAATTTGAGCCCTAGCAACAGGCGCAAATACCCAAGTCCTGTTGGACTGAGGTACATCACGGTCATCTAGTTTTTGGATAGCTGAAAGAAGCAACCTAGCAGACATTGATTCTGGTGTAGTCTCATCACCTACAACATTGCTTGTTATAGATGCGTGCTGCCCCAAAACATCCTTGTCAATCTGACCACCAAGTCCATCTCCGAATTGCTGAGAAAGCTCGTCCATTACGTCAGTAAAAGATGTCATTAAGACATCTTCAATGACCTCAACGGACATCTCTTTCCATTTATTCAGAGTAACCGATGTGTCTGTGATAGCGGTTGCTTGAGGAGCAATAGCGCCAGTTGCAGATGTTACGTCATTTACCGAGAGGGCAGGAATCGTGCTGAAATGCACTATGTCGCTCTGCGCCTTACTGGTTAATGCGTATCTTAAATTTCCAGGTACGGAAAATTTAAGACCAGCTTGCAATGCTGCTGCTGCGGTTTTTTCCCATAGTTCTTGAACCCAAGCAGATGCTTCAGCTGTAGTTGAATCGTATGCTGTAACTGCCATTTAAGTTAATCCTATTTTAAGTAAGCTGTCCCGATTTAATGGCTGCCTTAATCTCATCTTTATGCGCCATTACTTCTTCAGGGGAAGAATTGGCGATTCTTTCTCTCGTCCAAGCAGAAGGGCCATTTTTGGCAGGCGCAGAGCCACGGACGCCTGCTGCCCTTTGCTCGTCGGTTTTAGGGGATATACCCCTTTCTTCCTTAAATATTTTGATACCAAGATTGACGGCTTTAAGGGGGTTTGTTTCAAACAAATCATCTAACCCCTCTTTTTGCATAAGGTCCATCAATGCTTGTTTATCCTCGTCAGTCTTGATGAGATTATCCTGGGATTCAACTATTTTTCTGGCTTGCTGAATTTGTTCATCTAACTGCTTTTTTGACAATAATCGCTCTACTCTTGAATTAACTTCTTTATCAAGCCAAGCGTTATAGTCAAAGGCATTAGAGGAACTATCAGTAGAAGCAGGAACCTCGGAATGATTATTTTTATTGGAAAGAGCCTCTGCTATTGCGTCTAGGCTAGTACGAAAATCAGATAATGAATTATTGATTTTCTCCTGATACCGCCTATTTGCATTGACAAAGTTATCTCTCCATTTATTATCATTCTCTGGCTTTGCTTCTCCAGTGCTACCCGAACCGTCAACCTCCGCGGCAGGGCGTGTTATCGCAGGTTTTACTGGGTTTTCCTGACCCGTAAGTTCAATGTCTTCCATTGTTTTATCTCCCCTCCCGTTTTCACGGGGTATTCTTGCAGTTTGCAAACTGCAAATCTTTTTGCAACTAAAAAGGGGCTACAAAGTTTTTCAACTTTGCAACCCCTATAAAGTTGCGTATCGGTTCGCTATAGGAGCGATTAAGGGGGAGCTACCCCCAACCGTTATTTATCTTCTAAATCTATCTTTTCAAGCAATACTTCTTTTGCCCTTGCAAATCCCGCAAGGTATTTCCACTGCTCCTTGGCGCTTTCTTCTTTTCTAATACCCTTGCCCCTGCGTATAATTTCGTCAAATTCATCTTTCCAAATTCTTTCTACAATTGACCAGTTGGGATTTGAGACAATAGCATGGATAGCGTGGGCAATAGTTTCTGGGTCCAGATTATTATTTAAGACTGGTTCCATAATTGAATTTTCCATTATGGCGTTACTCCAACAGGGCCAATTGGCGTTTGAATCTCTGGAATACCTGGCTCTTGTCCACTGGTAATAGTATTGGGCATTTCCTCTAATAATTCTTGCGAAACAGATTGAGAAGATTGCATATTCTGCAAAGCTGTCTGCATTTTAGGGGCAAGCATGGGATTGATACCCAATGCCCTGTAAAGTTCCTGAACAAGAGGATCTATCTGTTGGGGCGTAAATTGTATTGTAGTTTTGCTTGTTGCCATGACCTGAAGGGCCTCAATGATTCTTCTGACCCTATTTGTCTTAAAATCTTTATCTGTAGTAAGTCTTACGATAAAATCAATATCAGGAGATAACAATGATGGATAAACTTGCACTGGTTTCTCCTGGCCAGTTACTCTAACCCAATATTGATTATCCAGAAATTGAATGTTATTAAGATGGGAGACATGGATATGACGGCGTATAAGACGGTCTGCAATGCCCTCAGCATAGCTACCAACCCTTCTAATGGCTTCGTTTTGAGCTATGGAGGCTTCTGTAGCTGTTACATCCAATGGAGAAGCCTGTAAGGTATTGGTGGCCCCTGTCTCTGCCCTATAATCATCTTTTAATATCTCCTCCAATTTAATGCCATACGTTGCCGCTTCAATTAACGGCCTTAATGTCTGCAACGCATTGGGGTCGTCCATCTTGATTACATTAAACGGTTTAATCTTCAGGTCTTTATCTTTTGGACCTCCCGTGCCAGATTTGAACATAGAGTAGACCGCAAAAGTAATTAAATCCATTAACCGATTGCGGTTGTAGTTTATGTCAGTCAAAGCCCTATCGCCAAATGCCCCCGCTCCATAACCGTATGGTTCAAGCTCAAAATCAACATATCTGGCTACACGAAAAGGTCGAATACCATGTTTGAAAGGGGATGGATGTTTGCTAATCATAAACTGCCTGTTTATTACCCTAAATACCCAATCCCCCAAATCATCCTCCGCTTCTGGATTTGCCCTCCAAAAAGTAACCATCTCTAATATATTTTTATCCTGCACATTATATCCAGCCTGAATTTTACGCTCTTGAACCCTACGGGGCAAACTTCTATAGTTGCCATTGCTTTCAATTGCTTTTCCAATATTCTCTTTATCCCATGTTGTCCCGCTTAAATCACTTTTGACAAATTTTTTAAGTTTATCTACTGTAATCCAATCAGTTATTGCAATCCAATCTGCATCTTCAATGTCTGAACAAGATGATTCAAAAGCTACTTGAAGGAGACTGCGCGGAATAAAATCTGTGCCCTTAGCGATGGTATTGGGACTGCCGAAAGGAAAGGGAACAAAGGCTTCTTCAATAATAACTGTGCCAAATAAAGCGCAGCTTCTAAGCGCTGAAAGCAACTTCCTGTTATATTCAAGATGCTCCATCTGGTATCTTAAAAGCGTTGTTGTCGCTTGAAGGCTTTGCTCAGATACTCTTGGATGAAGGGCAAGAGGAAAGAAATTAGGGTCTTGCGCTGTCATCATGCGATAATGAGTAGTAGCCAATGATTCAACGGCTCTTGTCAGTTCAGGGACAAAAGTATTATGAAAACTACCCAAATCTCCACGTTTCTTAGTTTTTGTTTTCAGCCTATAATTATCAGCGAATTTATTGAAATCAGATAGAAAAGAATCCATGCTTGAATCAAAAGAATCCAGGTCCGCTGAAAATTTTGTTATTAAATCCGCATCAGGCATCGTGTCCATTATGTCCAGCCTTTCTTGCTTTGCTAAAAGCTATTGCCACCATCATTTTTTTCATGGCTTCTTTGCCTTTTTTATTACCCAATTTTTGAGCGGAAGCGGGAGGGTTATTGAAAACCTCAGAAAAAAATCTTTTAAGTCTGCCTTTGCCTGGATTATCTTTACTATACATCTCATCCATTTTTCCCATATCATCCTGTTCCTTTCCTCCACCCATCATCTCACTTATGCCTGTCATCATACCGCCCATGCTTTTCATCATTTCCGATAATTTTCCCATGTTGTGCATAATAGCTCCTATACTGTTCCTTCGTATAATCCAGAAAAATCATCCATCTCGCTTAATGGATGTTCAAGTCTTGGATACAATCTTTTTATCACTTGTTCTTTAGTTTCCTGTTGTGAAATCAATCCAGATGAATAAAGTTTAACCAGAAGATACCTAAGACAATCCGTCGCATGGTCATCGGTACGCACATACTGTTCCGTTTGGTTTAATGTATTCTTCCATTCCAATTTTAACAACTCTTTTATTAAATTCTTGCAATTACTCGTAATTCTAATGGCGTCCTCTTGAAAACAACGCTTGATAATTGATATGCCATAATCAACCCTATTATCTCCCCGTGTACATTCAACATCTTGTTTTGAGAACTCAAGAGCCACGCTATTAAAATTAGTGGGGTCTCTTGCAAACGCTTTGGGGTCAATGACAGTCCATTCTATTTCCATGTTCTTAGATTTGGCTTTAATCAAAGTCGCTTGATTAGGAACACTTAAACCAGCCTGATAATGTTCATCAAAGATAATGATTTTTTTATCCCTAATAACAGCCCACAATGCGCAGGTGGGGTCATGCAATCCCCAATCAATACCTCTAAAAATAGGGGGTGTTGGTTTTTCAATGGGAGGTATTACTTGCTTTTGAGGATTAAGCTCCTCAAAAACAATCCCTGTAGTCTCATCAGCCTCAGCTAGAATTTCCTGCCTGTATGTCCTGGGACTCATCATACTCTCCATCCTTGCAATTTCTGTTGCTTCTAAATGCGGATTATCTTTAGAAGTAAAGTTAAAAGACTCCCAATCGGGTTCTGATTGTGCTTGCTTATGAAGTTTCCAGAACCAGTTGCGTCCTCTTGGAGTTCCAATAAACCATGCCCCACCCTGGGTGGCTGCTAAGTTTGGCCTCAACAGTTCTTCCCATAGGTGGGGCGCTAAATCCGCAGCTTCATCTAAAACCATAAAATTAACACCAGCTCCCCTTAAAGTCTTTTCGTAATCTGTGCCTCTTAATTGGATGATACTGCCGTTTTTTAATTCAATAAGACATTCATTCTTATTAGAGGTCTCAATAAGCATGGTTGGGATTAACCGCATAAATTCACCCCAAGCTATATCCTTTGCCTGCTTATAAGTAGGGGCAATGTACCAGACCAGCGAACCCTTTTTACCAGCTTCTTGTATGCTCTTAAAAACAGCCAGCTTCGTCTTTCCAAACTTCCTGCCAGCCATCAAACAAACAAATCTGGCCCTACTCCCTATCACCCTCAATTGCGCTGGATGTAGTATCAATCGGAGCTTCCAGGTTTTCTGTTGTGAATGAGAGGTCATAAGAGAATTCATGCTCAACTTTCTGCTTGTCGTACCCCAATACCCTGGCTAAGAAACGTAAACAATCAACCTGCTGCCTGCTTAACTCAATCTTCCCATCTGCCGCATCCCTAGCCTTTTGCGTTAAATAACCTAAATCAGTATCCTGCAACGCAACTATCCTGGCTATCCTCTCCTGAAAATACTTCGCCACATGAGATAGGGCCATATACCTGTAAAGCGTAGGACGAGCTATACTATTCATCCTCGCCGCCTTGCTTATCCCATACCTCAAAGCATCATTGATAACCTTCATCTCCTTCATAGACTTCCAATACTTCTTACCGCTTATCTCAACGGCCGTTCCCTTATTCTGAGGCAATATAATTTGAGGCAAATTATCAGGTATCCGCTTCATGTTTTATATCCTAACATGAAAATTGTAGTATTTCATGCAAATTCAATCTGTAATACTTTGTAATAAGTAGCATACCCATAGAATCAATAGCAAGGGCCTTGGAATGGCCTAGGTTAAACGATTGCCACATCTTAATACCTTCCCCACCTGGAGCTATATTTCTCTATCCCGTGGCATCCTGGTTGCCATTGGGTTTATTTGATTTTTTTGACGTGAGGTGCTAAACGTAAAAATGACCCCCCCAATCGGACACATAGCCCCCCAGGGGGGGTACTTCTCCAACCCATCCTACGCACGATTCCTTTGTTCTTCCGTCGATAGGTACTGATAATGAATATTATGTAAAGTAAATAAACGAATATAATGCAGCTAATAATGTAATAACCAATATAACGCATTTGCTACAAAAGTTATCAACAATGTTAAAAGTTATCAACAATGTTACTTGGTACAAGCGGGAGGTATGGCGGGTGGGTGGAGGGGTGGAGGAGCGAAAGAACATGCTAACACTATACACACACTAACACCACCTAACACACACTAACACCACGCACACCAACACACACTAACGCACGCTAACGCACGCTACCATATACCTTAACGCACCTTAGCGCACGCTAACGTTTCTTTCGTGTAAAAAAAAAGCCTCTGAGGATAAAGGGGACCTTCTTTTTCCCAGAGGCTTAAATCTGTAAAAGGTTTAGGGTACGTCTTTCTTGCAAGTTGACCTACATCTATCTCTGGTCGGGGAAGAGAGAAGGTCCCCAAAGCTCTTGAGTCCCCTTAGTCAAAATTAGCTAACCATTTGTTTAGACGCCACTAGCCAAAGCGTCCTTATAATGATTGCAGATAAATGTTAATTTGTCAAGTGCCGCGAAAAAAAACTAATAAATACTAAAACAAAAAAAATAGTACCTTACGCATGGTTTACAGTCTACCATAAACTACACACCATGTCATACAAACGTCATACGGATTTTACATCAGCCCACTTGACAAATACCAGTATGTCATGTATACTTATGGGGCCATGAGACAAACACGCAGAGCCAACACTCTAAAAAATAATACCCCCCGACGGAAAACATGCCTAGGTCGGCGTGTGTCTTGTGGCGCCGTCGGGGGAAAACTTAAAAAACTAGGAGGTAGAAAAATGGACGAAAAATGTTTCGACATTGAGAAGGAAAAACAAAGGACAATTAAACGGCTGCTGTTCTGCCAAGAAGCGGATAGGTTGAAGGAGTTGGCGCAAGAGTTTGAAAAACTTGCGGCAGATGCCAGAGATTCCATGCAACACTTGGTGGGGTATGCCCAAATGGTCAAAGAGCTAGCAGTTAAAGTGCAGTTGCAAAATGAAGCATTTGCAAAAAACATCAAAGTATAAGCAGAGTGACGCACGGGCAACCGTGCGGTAATGCTACGGGCAGGCCACAAGTCCTGCCAAAAAACTAGGAGGCAAAAAAGGGGTTGACCTGAGCGGGGCCAAATATAACAAGAAAACCACACTACCCTTTACCGACGAGGAAGCAACCAAGCGGGGTATGGTAAAAAACAAGGAGGCGGGAAAATGAAAATAGAAAATGAAAAAACTGGGGCAGCACTGTACGAGGACCAGGGGAAAACAATAAAACAGACGGTAGAGGCTGCAAGCAAAAGCGGGGCTAACCTGAGCGGGGCTGACCTCAACGGGGCTGACTTGGGGGGGGCTTACCTAAGCTGGGCCGACCTGAGCGGGGCTGGCCTACGCAAGGCTAACCTCAACGGGGCTAA
>ERZ1292629.470-Hain-H43-01um-R1-470-length-43807-cov-8_pt1 | contig 24494 bp, 21 predicted proteins | sample MGYA00564399_ERZ1292629 | MGnify/ENA primary metagenome ERZ1292629 (study PRJEB36523, sample SAMEA6512636) | groundwater metagenome | collected 2019-01-08 | study: AquaDiva: Metagenomics assemblies of 32 groundwater samples | reverse complement strand
ATCAATGCGTCATCACTTGCTAGTCATAAGTTAAATTGTCTATTTATAATATACCTTATTCTCCACTCTAAAGTCAATATATTCCAGATTTTTAAAGCCGGGCTTAGCGTACAAACTCTCAATTGCGGCAAGGGCGCCATTCGCCGGAAAGCGAAGACTAAAGTAAAACTTTGGGTTCTCTGTCCCGGCCGCTCCAACGCGCGTTAAAACCTCAACCTCCTCAAGGGCAAGATTTTTAATAACCATTTCTTTTAGACCAAGACTGCTCTCTCTTATAACTCTAATAATCGAAAGAAAGTTTTCCATATACTGACCTGCTATAATTTTTGAGTTTAATCCCGCGGCCTTTTGCGAATAGTCCCGTACGATCATTAGCAGATTTCCCTCTGTAGACGGAGACCGTTTGAAAATAATGCCTTCGTCATCGAACAACCAGCATACAGACGTGGATTCGCGCAGATTAATGCGCGGATTTTCGCCGATAGCACCTACTCCGATTTTTTGAGCAGATCCGCGTTCATCAGCGTTAACATCGTCGCTAATCTGCGTTTTCTGAAAGCACCAGGTTCCAATCGATTCGCGCTCCTCGATTCTTACGGATACAGTTCGCTTGAAATAATTTTTTGAGATGCTTACGTTTTTAACGGCGGGATAAAACACTGGATTTCCTGCTTGAGAAAGCGTATCCGGCCAAACAAGTATATTCTCCAAACCTAACAAAGATTTCCACCATGCGCCGGTAATAATTGTTGCCCGCAAAAGACTCATCGCGTCAGACTGAGAAACAAAAGTATTGCCGGTAATAATTATTTTTTCAATCTGAAAAAACGGCGATGAAATGAAAAACCAACTTCCTCCAGCTGTGAGCAAAAATATAACAGCGCAAAGCAATCCAATAATGGCAAATATGCGTCGTCGCCGCCGGCGCACCGTAATATCGGAAAGATAATTTTTTATCTCCTGCATTTAGACTAAAACCCTTTCAATCAGCGGATTTAATCTTGTCAAAAATTCGTAGTGATGTGTGTCCGACATTCGAGCCAGCTCCGTGGCGCAGAGGTCGCGCTCTCCATCGCGGCCAATAAGCGTTACTATATCGCCCGGCCGGCAACGCGCCTTCGTCGCATCTATTGCCGTAAGATCCATTGATACACGGCCAAGCACCCGCGCAAATGTTCCACGCACTAACACTTGCCCGACGCTTGATAGAGCGCGCGGAAACCCATGCCAATATCCTATCGGTAGCACCGCCATCAAACCCGACGATAGCATGCGTTCCTTCATGTCATATCCGATGTAATCCCCCTTGCGGACTTTTTTCACTTCGCTTACAACTGTCCGCCACCTGAGCACAGGCTCAAGTTCAATGCGATCGAGTTGAAGCTCAAGCTCTGGCGAAGCATGGTAGCCATACAACCCCATCCCAACGCGCACCGCGCCCAGATGATATTTAGGATTCAGCACAGTCCCGCCAGTTGCCGCAGCGTGCGCAATAAGACGCCGAAATCCCGCTTTTTTAAACATGCTTAGAGCGCGCAGAAAATTTTCAAACTGCATCTCCGTATATCCCGGATACGCAATGTCTTTGGCGGCGGCAAAATGGGTAAACACTCCTTGAAATTTAGATTTGAGATTTGAGATTTGAGATTTGAGATTCTGTATGACCTTCGGAACATCTTCTAAGTAAAACCCTTGCCTATGAAAACCTGTGTCGATTTTGATGTGAAAGCTGGGAACTACGCCAGCCCGAACAAGGGCATTAAGTGCCTCGAAATTCGAGATACTGATTGTTATGTCGTTTATGGCCGCCTCCACAAACCGAGTAGGAAGCGTCGGACCAAGGACTAAAATCGGTTTTTTAATCCCCTCCTCTCGCAACCGACTTCCCTCCACTATCGAGTCAACGCAAAAGCCATCCACGCCCAGTTCGTCGGCCAACTTGGAAAATACGACTAACCCGTGGCCATAGGCATTGGATTTTACCACTGACCACAGTTTCACTGTCGGTTTAAGCAATCTACGAAAGGCGTTGTAATTTTTCTTCGCGGCCTTCGAGTCTATCTCGATCCAGGTGCGCTTGTCCGCCAAAGCTCTGCGGGTTTCAAATGAAAGTCTATCCGATGATTTTTTTGCCAACATATTTTTGTAGTACCTTCGGCACCTCTATTTTTCCGTCCTTTGTCTGATAATTTTCAAGAATTGCGATGATCGTCCGGCCGATAGCGAACGCGGTCGCGTCGTTCATGTGAACAAATTCCGTTTTCCCGTTTTTTCGCTTGAGTTTAGTGCCTAATCGTCTTGATTGGTAATCCGTCATTAAATCCGCGGTATGCGTCTCGCGATATTTATTTTGCCCCGGCATCCATGCTTCGACATCAATTTGTTTGGCATCGGGACCGCCCATGTCACCGGCGCAGATTGAAACAACTTGATACGGAATCCCAAGCCCCTTTATGAGGTACTCCTGGATCGCGACGAAGAAATTTTGCTCAGCGACTGAATTCTCCGGCAAGGAAAAACTCTCAAGCTCAAGTTTGTCAAATTGATGCAAGCGCAAAATTCCTTTCGTATCTTTTCCGTATGATCCCGCCTCGCGCCGGAAGTTTGTCGAAAAACCGACGTAACGAATCGGGAGCTTTTCTTCGAGAATTGTCTCGTCCATATGAAGAGGCCCCAGCGTATGCTCTGCGGATCCGATGAGATACAAGTCATCCTGAGCAAGATGATATCGTTCTTCTTTCGGTTCGAGCCGCGCCATGCGTTCAAACACGGCCGGTTTTATCATCGCCGGCGGCACGACCGGAATAAATAGCTTCGCGCTATGCCCCGACTGCACGAACTCCGCAATTGCCTTAATTGTCTCTGGATTAGTGAGTGTCTCAAACGCATACTGCACAAGAGCGAACTCAAGCCTTACCGCATCGCCCATAAGATACGCGAACCGCGCGCCTGAAATTTTTCCCGCAGATTCGGAGTTAATAATGCCGAGCGATTCGCCGAGCGCAAGATGATCTTTTGGCTCAAAATCAAATTTTCTCGGCTCGCCGACTTTCCGCAATACCTTGTTATCTTCCTCGCTATCGCCAATCGGCGTGTCATCGCTCGGCATGTTTGGAATTTTAAGGTGCGCTGCTTCTCTTATTTTTTCCACTTCGGCAATCTTCGCCTCGATTTCCCTAATCAGCTCTTTATTTTTCTTACCGGCTTCAATATCCCGCTTGCCGCTTAGCTTTTTTTGCTCGGCGCGTAATTCTTCCACCTTTTTTACAAGCTCGCGCCATTTACCATCCGACTCTAAAAATTCATCAACGAGCCTCCGATCAAACTTTTTGGCCGTAATTCCCTTTTTAACTTTTTCGGGGTTTTCCCGGAGGAGTTTTATATCGATCATTATGGGATTATTCTACATCGAAGCGCATAAAAAATAAACCCAGCACTTTTCCCGCGAGACGCTAGAAAATTTTCCTTAAATAGATTTTTATCCTGAATACCACCGCCTGCCACAACATCCGCAACATATATCGATATTTTTTTAGTTTCCAAAAACTTTTCATATAAATTCAGCTCTGTAGCATTGATCGCAATAAATTATTTCCGGCTTTTCTGGAGAAAAGGTTGTTTCAAATTGATTAACACAATTGGAATTGCCGTGAAAATGCGTTGCGGTATTTTGATAAACGGCGCCTTTGTCGCCTGTTTCCTGTTTCCCGTCGCTACCAGGACACATACAGTTTCTTCGCCACAGACGAAATGAGTTTCGCCACCGTAACCTTTCCGCATTTCTGCAGCTTGGGCAAAATCGAGGCAAGGCAATATTCATCTCTCGATAAAATCCCAATTCTTCTTTCGAGATTCGGAATGCAGTGGCGCACTGCTCATTGCATTTTCCCCCGTGGGGACAGGAAATTATTTCCTCGCACATGGCATCTTTCGCGTCGCGGATATGATCAGGAATGTTTTCTGACTGCATGGTAATTTTGTATGAACGCTCTACCGGATCCCGCCACTGCCATCCCTCATCAAGTACGTCTTGTTTTGTTTTTGGATACCAAGGGAAGCCAAATGTTTCGTTATACGCATACGCGGAAAGTTCGGTTGGAAAAAATTCGCCGAATTTGTATATTCTTCCCTTTTTATCTACATACGGTATAGCGTCCATGTGCTTTTTTATTTTTTGGATAAATTCTCCATACTCCTCGCGAGTATATTGTTTATTCAAAATACAATATTTTTTATTCTTGATCGAGATGCATCCAAACATATCGGACGAATTATTAATCCAGTCTGAATACCATATATCTCTTGAATTTCCGCCTCCAACCGAGAAAAAGCAACGCTGAGCATGCCCCGTGACGCCGAAAACTTCATAAAGCAATTCCGATGTAACTCCTCCGCCACTCACATCGTAGCTGTCCTTTAAATTCAATCCGCCAAAATAAACATATTTACAATTTTGAACTCCGTCGAGCGCGGAAAAACAGTGCAGACAGTCCTTGGCGTCGCGGATGATGTCCCCCGTCACATTGCGGCTACTTACCACGTGCGCGTATCGATGCGGCAAGGAGAGATATAACGCACGGAATTTTTTCTTAGCTTCCAGAAGTTTTTTATAGCTTCCGATATCCCAATATTTTATCTGCTCTTTATACTCATCCTTAGAAAGTTTCTTATTGAACAGGCAATATTTTTGTTTGCGTAAATTAACGCACCCGAAACAATCGGAACAGCCCACGCAGTCAAAAAGGAATGATGAGTCGAAACAATCGTCCGAAAAATATCCGAATCGCGTTTTATAAAGACGATTTGAATGAAGACATTCGTGGATATGATCTGAATTGTCGGCTACATAACAATCGTACGCATTACGCGAAAGAAGAAGCGCGTAACAGTTGCTTGAATTCTCGGAAAAGTAACTCCAGAAAGTGTAATAACAATTTTTTACGCTCTCGCAGGCTTGCGTAAAATCACTATTGACTAGATTAGATCCCGTGAGCGCAGGACGCGGAACCGCCTCCATAAGCTCGCGATATTGCTTGAAAAATGGCTTGCCGAAATCATACTCGCGCCCATAATCCATGGAATCCCACGCATCCGAGTTGTAGCACTCCCGACAATATACGGTAAACGGACCACCTGGGGCATGAATCGTAATTATAGACTTTCCGCAAAGCTTACAGACGCCTCGATATAATGAGCGTTCTTCCCGCCACGACATTCTCCTCTGATTGCGGCATTCCGGACACCACGTCGGCGGCGGAACGGAGATTTTTTTATAAAAATCGAAGTCCTCGAGTTCAATAAAGAATTCGCTCTTACAGTTTTGACAAATTCTCGCCTCGGATGAGGCCATGCGTAGATTATACTACACCTTCGTAACTTCAACTTCAGTAAAATGCTGCCGATGTCCCCTCTTTTTCCGCTGGCGCGTTTTTGAATGATACTTGAAGATTATTACTTTCTTACTTCGCGCTTGGGCAAGCACTTTTCCTTCCACTGCCGCGCCGGAAATATATGGTGTCCCAACTGTAATATTTTCACCGTCCGCCCGTAAAAGCACTTTGTTAAAAACAAAATTATCACCCTCCACGGTTTTAAGTTTTTCCACTTTAATTTTACTTCCTGCGGCAACTTTGTATTGCTTCCCGCCGGTTTCGATGATTGAGAAATTTGACATGAAATCACTGATGCCAATATACGAATTGATGCGAATGATACGAATAAAATTCGCGGAATTCGCATGAAATTTGCATTATTCGCATCGCATATTTAGTTAACGCTAATGATAGTCGCAAAGGCAATAAAAATCAAGATGCTAAAAAATAACGTTGCCGCCGCGACAATTTTACCCAAGAAAAAGTCTCTTGCTTCCAGCTCTAGCGCGAGAATGAAGTTAACGACTACCATAACCGCGCCCGTAATCCCAATCAAAAATAAATCTAGGAAAGTTCCTGCCTGACTTATGCCGGCGCTGTTGTTGAAATGCACCACAATCAATCCATCAATGTTCTTCGTTGCGGCGTACGCCCATATGACCGCGGCTGACACAAACCCAAAACTTGCCAAAAAAATGGCGCTCAAAACCTTGGATTTTAATATTTTGTCTAACATCACATTTTCGGAGTTTTTCCTTTTAATATCGCCACGGCTGTTTCTGGATCAACCACGTTTATGTCTATGCCGGTTCCGAGCTCAAAACCTCCCCAATTTGAAATTTTCGGGATAATTTCAATGTGCCAGTGATAATAACCGAAACGCCCGCCCTTGAGAGGAGCCGTATGTATAAAAAAGTTCAAGTCCGGATCGCCGATGTTTTTTCTTATCCGCCTCAGAACCGATTGAAGAAGCGCCGCGACGCCCTTAAGCGCTTTCTCGGGGGTCGTTTCAAATCGAGGAAAATGCTTTTTAGGGAAAATTCGCACCTCAAACGGCACCCTTGCGACAAAAGGCACGATAGCCACCGCCGAGGAATTCATTTCTATGATTCGCTTCTTTTCCTTCACATCGAAATCGAGCATAACGCAATGAACGCACCTATGATTTGCAGCAAAATAACGGCGCGATCCGCGCAATGAATGTTCAACATCGGGAGGAATTATCGGCAGAGTAAGAACTTGATAGTGCGGATGATAGAGCGATGCTCCGGCGGTTGGGCCCCAGTTAAAAAATGTTGATGTGTATACGCTGCATTTGTCTTTCGCGAGCATCCTGTATCTCTTCTGCAAAATTTTGAGCACTTCGGTCGCGTTTGCAGAACTTATATCCGCAAAGTTCTTATGGTGATCCTTCGTTATGACCAAATCATGTTCGCCAACCCCGCTTTTTATAAGATGCGGCCCGTTTTTAAACGACTGCGCGCAGCCCTTAATATGAAAAAGCGCTGGATATTTGTTTCTTATCAAAACCACTTCCCACTTGGCGTCGTTGGGGAAGCTCAAAATAGGCGGCCAATTGCCGGACCACGTTAAATTCTCAAACGGACATTCTTTGATTGGAGATGCCTTGCGTTTGCCCCTCTTGGCGCCCAAAAACTTCGGCCGCTTCGCGCGCTCTGGGGCAATGATTATCCAATCTCCTGAAACTAAATCTCTCCGCAGTTCAGACATAAAAATAATTGCTATTGGCTAATTGCTATTGGCTAATATCCTATTATTATAGTACCAATTCAGAACGTCTTTTGCTATCGGAAGCGTATTCAGACTCCCCTCCTTTGAATTTTCGACTAATATTAAGAGTGCGATTTGGGGATTTGGAACAGGAGCATAGCCGACAAAAATTGCGTTCGCTTGCTCATTATTGCGAATCTGGGCCGTTCCGGTTTTTGCTCCGACTGCGAACGGCAAATCAGCAAGTAAACGGGCAGTTCCTAGTGGAGATGTAACCACCTGCCGCATACCCGCCTGGACTTCCTTGATCGCTGTTTCAAGGTTCGAAAGGTCGGCCGAAATTTCCGGGCGCCGCGCATCAAGATTTACAAAAGGCCGGTAGATTTTTCCTCCGTTTCCAATAGCGCTAATGTAGGACAAGAGCTGGAGCGGGGTTAGAAGCAAATCGCCCTGTCCTATGGAAACGTTATATGTGTCTCCCAAAAGCCAAGGTTTTTTCGTTTTTTTCTCCTTCCAATCGGGAGAAGGCAGAAAGCCGAAACCTTCTCCGGAAAGGTCAATGCCCGTTTGCACGCCAAGATTGAATTTTTCCCACCACGCGCGCAACCGGGTAATGCCCAAGCCCTTACTATCTCCGGCGCCGCCGCCTACCGTATAGAAATAGACATTACTTGACTGGCCAATCGCGGAGACGAGATCGACATATCCTTGATTCCGCCAGTCCATGTAACGAGTGGGCATATCGGGATTATATGGATTCGGCACATCAAGATATCCCGGCGAAAAAATTTGTTTTGTTGAATCAATGACTCCTTCCGTAAGAGCCGCGACCGCGACGAGAGGTTTAATCGTCGATCCAGGATTATATAGGCCGCTCACGGCCCGGTTAAACAACGGCTTGTTCGGAGAAGTAAGTATTTCCATTTTTTCAGCGTTGCGTCCGGAGCCGCTCAAGATATTGTTGTCGAATGACGGAATATTAACGAGCGCAAGCACTTCTCCGTTTTGGGAGTTAAGCGCAAGTCCGATGCCGACTTTTCTCCCAAGCGAGAAAAGTCCCTCGCGCAACCGATTGTATAAATATTCCTGAAGCCCGGAATCAATCGTCAATCGCACAGAATTTCCAATTTTTGGGTCGCGTTTTTCTTCATGCCCTAGCACATTCCCCAATGCGTTCCGCGCGGCAGACACAACTCCCGGTTCGCCGCGCAAAATTGAATCATAAAACGATTCAACGCCAGCCCGCCCGATAAAATCTTCGCCGCGCAGCTCCGGATTACTTTTTAGATCTGTTGAATTCACTCGTCCCGTATATCCTACGACCGGCGCAAAAACAGGCCCGTTTTTGTATTTCCGCTCAAAATTATTTTCAATGATTACCGATGAGATATTTCGGCTTTTCAAATCGATAATTTCTGTCCGGCTCAAATTTTCACTTAGTAAGATCGGAGAAAAAAACTCGGTTTCGCTAGCGCGTTCTATTGAATTCCATAGCTCGGTTCTGTCAACATGCAAAATATCTTCGAGCGCCATGAATGCCTCTTCTTGTTTCTCTCTATCCCTCAAGAATTCTTTCGCATCAAGCACGGCAGTAAAAATGGCAGCATTTTCCACGAGTATGTCTCCATTTCTGTCCATAATTAGGCCGCGAGGCGCGGGAATTCGCTCGCGCTGAACCGCATTCGCCTCCGAGCGAGCTGCATAAAACTTGCCATTCAGATTCAATAAAACGATTTGAGAGATGACGATAATGCACGCACAAAGAATTGCGATTCCAAGCCATAGCAATGATTTATTTCCAAGCGGGACTTCAACGATATCAAAGTCTCTTGTCCAGTCTTCGCTCAAGGATTCCTCGAATGCAATATCTTTCGGCCTATTTTTTAGCATATGCGTACATTATACTAGCGGCGAGAAATTTTGCTCCTTCGCCCTGCACAAGGTAAAATTATGCAATGGCTAATCTAGAACCGCGCTACGACCATAACGCAATCGAGGGCAAAATGTATGAGCTTTGGGAAAAATCCGGATACTTTAATCCGGACAACTTGCCAGTTTCAAGGGTCAAGGGTCAAGGGTCCCGCCGGAGGCGAGGCTCGCCAAGGGTGGTAGGGGTCAAAAGTTTCACAATCATCATGCCGCCACCGAACGCAAACGGATCTTTGCACGTCGGGCATGCTGTTTTTGTGACGCTTCAGGACATCCTTATTCGCTTCTGGAGAATGCGCGGGAGAAAAACCCTCTGGCTTCCGGGCGCCGATCACGCAGGATTTGAAACGCAAGTCGTATACGATAAGAAGCTAGACAAAGAGGGGCGAAATCGATACCAGATACCGCGCGAAGAACTGTGGCGGGAAATTTGGAATTTTACGCAGGAAAGCAAAAAAGTAATGGAGCGCCAACTTAGGAAACTCGGAGCTTCGTGCGATTGGTCTCGAGAGAAATTCACTCTTGACCAGAATATTGTCCGAGAAGCGCAAAGCACATTCGCTCGCATGCATGAGGACGGCCTTATTTATCGAGGCGAGCGTATTGTGAACTGGTGCCCAAAGCACCAGACGTCGCTTTCTGATATCGAGAACCAGTTCCGGGAACAAGTAGACAGTTTTTATTACTTAAAATATGGCCCGTTTACGATTGGCACCGCGCGGCCAGAGACAAAATTTGGCGATAAATATGTTGTGATGCATCCATCGGATGAGCGTTACAAAAAATATAAGAACGGGGAAAAGATAAATCTCGAATGGATCAACGGCCCGATCACCGCAACCGTCGTGAAAGACAAGGTCGTAGACATGAAATTCGGCACGGGCGTCATGACGATTACTCCGTGGCACGATGCGGCTGACTTTGAAATCGCCGAGCGGCACGGCTTGCAGAAAGAACAGATCATAGATTTTAATGGCAGGCTTCTGCCGATTGCAGGCGAATTCGCGGGCATGAAAATCTCCGAGGCTCGCCCTAAAATCATCGAGAAGTTAAAAGCGAAAGATCTACTCGTCAAAGTCGACGAGGAGTATTTGCACAATGTCCGCGTCTGCTATAAATGCGGTACTCCGATAGAGCCGCAAATCAGAAAGCAGTGGTTCGTTCGCATGACGGCTCCGCCGCATGCTCAAGGTCAAAAGTCAAAAGTCAAAAGTCAAAAGTCAGGAAAAGCCCTTCGAGATCTAGGAATCGAGGCGGTGAAGTCCGGAAAGATAAAATTTTTCCCTAAGAACGCGGAGAAGATATATTTTCATTGGCTTCGCGAAATTCGCGACTGGAACATCTCGCGGCAAATTGTCTGGGGCATTAGGATTCCCGCGTGGTTTTGTCTTGGGTGCGAAGAAACGAAAATTAATCCGAAAATAAAATCGCGGTGGTTTATCGTCCGGCACGGAGAAACGGATTATAACAAGCAAAACCGTTTCCAGGGAGCAATAGATATACCGCTTAACGAAACCGGCATTGCTCAAGCGAGAGAATCTGCGAAGAAATTGAGAAATAAAAAAATCGACCTTATTATTACATCCCCTTTAATACGCGCGAGGCAAACTGCAGAAATCATCGCGAAAGAGTGCGGTGCGGAAATTATCGTCGAAAACGATATACGCGAGCGAAGTTTTGGTGAATGGGATGGAATGGAACATGATGAAGTAAAAAAGAAATATTCTGCTGAATCGTTTTCACGACACCTCGACCCTAGTTTCAGAGTACCGGGCGGAGAATCGTGGGAGGAAATTACAACGCGGATGTGGAATGCTTTTCAGAAACATCATGCCATCCATCGCCACAAGAATGTTGTGATAGTTGGTCATGGCGGCGTTGCGAGAACTCTTCAGAATAAAATCAAAGGTATTCCAATTATAGAATCGAAGCTCGCAGGTAATGCAGAGATATGGGAATTGGAACTCGCAGATCCCTGCCCAAAATGCGGCGGGCATTTCTACGAACAAGATCCGGATGTGTTCGACACTTGGTTTTCCTCGGGACAGTGGCCGTTCCTCACTCTCGGCTTCCAAGAAGCCAAGAGTTCGTCAATGTCAAAAGTTAAAAGTCAAAAGTTAAAAGTTAAGAGTGATTTTGATATGTTCTACCCGACGGATGTCATGGAAACCGGTCACGATATCCTCTTTTTTTGGGTGGCTCGCATGATTATGCTCGGCCTCTACCGAACCGGGAAAATTCCCTTCAAGACCGTATATCTCCACGGGTTAGTCCGAGACAAGGACCGCCAGAAAATGTCGAAATCAAAAGGAAATGTCATTGATCCTTTGGGCGTCGCGGAAATCTATGGAACAGACGCGCTCCGGATGGCGCTTGTCGTCGGCAACACGCCTGGGAGCGACATCGTAATATCCGAGGAAAAAATACGGGGTTATCGAAATTTCGCGACGAAAATCTGGAATATAGCGAGGTTTGTACTGATGAACAAGCCGGAGTCGGGGGTCATGGGTCATAGGTCAGGAAACATTGTTCCAACAACCGAAGATAGGAAAAATCTCAAACAACTCGCGAAAATAAAATTTGAAATAACAAAACACATAGAAAAATTTGAATTCCATCTCGCTTCGGAAAAGGTATATCATTATATCTGGCACACGTTTGCGGATAAGATTATTGAGAAATACAAGCCGCGGCTGCGACATGTTGATATTCAAGAATCTTTTGCGCCGAGCGGCAGACAAGCAAAAAAAAATCTTGCGGATCAGGCGGCCGCTTATCAGACGCTCGAAACAATCCTCATCGGGTCTCTGAAGATGCTTCATCCATTCATGCCGTTTATAACCGAAGAGATATACGGCAAACTCCATTCCGATGGGCTCCTTATGGTAGAAAATTGGTAATACGCCTATGCAAACATTAGGTATCGATTTCTCCGGGGCAAATCCACTTACGATACTTTTTTCCGTTTTCGTGGGATTCCTTCCCGGATTCGCGTGGCTGCTTTTTTATCTCAAGGAAGATATTCATCCGGAGCCGCGGCGGCTTATTGCCTCCACGTTCGTGCTGGGAATGGCCTCCGCTGCCGTAGCGCTCATCGCGGAGACCGTTTTGAACATCGGCGTCCTCCCCGTTCTTGGAATTGCGCGATTAAGCGTCATTTCGCTTATTGCCATATCACTCATTGAAGAATTGGCGAAGTTCGGCGCCGCGTATATTAGCGTCAATAAAAGCCCCTACTTTGATGAGCCAGTTGACGCAATGATTTATATGGTTGCTGCCGCCTTGGGATTCGCGACGATCGAAAATCTCGGGGCAATTACCGGCGTAAATACAGCGCAAGGCGCTTTTATGAGCAGCATTTTCCATATCACCTCCCTCCGTTTTGTTGGCGCAACTTTGCTCCATTCCCTGGCGTCCGCATGTATTGGCTATTTCTGGGCGCTCGACATTCGTGACTTCAAACTGAAGAAATATATCTATATAGGATTGGCAGTAGCGACCGGCTTGCATACCATTTTCAACTACCTTATAATCCAATATGGTAATCTAATGTATATCCTTGTATTCCTTTCAATTGCCGGTTTCTTCGTATTAAGCGATTTTGAGAAATTAAGACGAAAAATAATTTAAAAGTCGTTAAACAATATTACAAAAATGGAAAACACAAACGAAAAGTTTTTTGAGGAGTTATCTGACGAGCGAAACAAGGCTGAAGAAGATTACATGAAAGTGGAGCTTGCGAAATCAAGCAGCGGCGTTATGGAAAGATCGAAAATTGAGGTTAATGAAAACGGATCGAACGGAGATCCCGAGGGCCAGCTTACGGTAGATGTCTATCAAACGGCCAATGATATTGTCATAGAGTCGGCTATTGCTGGCGTAAAGCCTGACGATATAGACATCAACGTATCGAGCGACTCGATCACGATTCGGGGAGAGAGGAAACGAGAAAACCAGGTGCGCGACCAAGATTATTTCTATCAGGAGTGTTACTGGGGCAGATTCTCTCGTTCCGTGATACTTCCACAGGAAGTGGATCCGGAAAGCGCGACTGTGAATTTTAAGAATGGGATTCTTACCGTCCGTCTTCCAAAACTTAATCGAAAAAAGTCGAAGAAGTTGAAAGTTAAACTAGAATAATTCGGGTCACGAATCAGGAGTCACGAGTCATGGTATTTAAGAAAATATAATCATGACTCTTGACCCATGACTCATAAAATTTCAATGCGTCAATGTTCAAATTGCGGCAAGGGCTCCATTATCGTCGGAAGGCGGCTCTTGCTCCGGGGACACTATAACCCGACGTCGAAATCAAGAAAGTATCCGAACCTCCAATATGCAAAGGTGGGCGGAATTAGAAAACTTATCTGCGTTCAATGTTTGAAGTCCCAGAATAAGAGCCCAAGGATAAGGTTGTCTAGGAAATCTGCGCCACAGGCGGCGCTTACAAAATAAACACATGCTTCACAGCCATAGAATTACGACTTGGTTTGGCTTCGTGCATAGCTTGTTATTTTTCTAAGCGAAGGGGCGCTACTTATGCGGTTCATGATTCTAAATAGCCGCCTCTCGCAGTGCGGATATTTTTGGTCATCAACTTGGTAAAATTAAAAAACTATACAACAGCATGATTGTAACGCCGATAAAAACCAGAGTGCTCATTCCTCCCCAAGACGATTTATTAGATGCGATGAGGCACTCAATAAAATCACTTGCGGAAAAAAGTATTGTGGTTATAACTTCGAAGACGGTGAGTATTTGGGAAGGACGATGCTTGTCCCAGTCCGCACACAAGCGCGATGGTCTTGTGCCGGAAGAAGCCGAATATTATTTTCCGAAAATCAAGACTCCCCTCTTCGAATATCAGGCCGCAATAAAGCACAATGCTTTTATTGCTTCAGCCGGAATCGACAAAAGTAACAGCGGAAATTATTTTACTCTGCTTCCGCTTAAACCCAACGAATCTGCGAAAATAATTTGGGCGTGGTTGCGAAAGAAATACGGGATAAGAAACTGCGGCGTATTAATTACTGACTCTCATTTAATGCCATTTCGCAGAGGCACAGTGGGTTTATCAATCGGATTTTATGGCTTTGAGCCGCTTACAGATTACCGAGGAACGCCGGATTTATTCGGTAATCCTTTACAAGTTACACTCCGAAACGTTGCCGATGGCATAGCGGCCGCTGCCGTAGCCGTTATGGGCGAAGGAAACGAATCAACGCCTATCGCAGTAGTTACCGATATTCCTTTTGTGCGTTTTATTTCACGGCCATATCGTCCAAAAAACCCGGGCGATGGACTATTAGTGAAGCCGCGAGATGATGTGTTCTATCCGCTTCTTCGTAAGGCAAAGTGGAAGAAAGGGCGCGGCGGGAAAGAAATCAGGAAATTGCTGCGGTAATTTTTGCGGATTTTCTTAAAACTTGTTAGCATTTTTTAACACGGGCCGTAGTATACCGGTAGTACGAGCGCATGGGGTGCGTTTAGACCGGGTTCGATTCCCGGCGGCCCGACATCGTTCCAACTCTCGTTTTGAGAGAACCACGGTCGAAATTGCTCCAGCGGCAATTTCGCCGCTGCATCTCGCTCCGACGGCAGAACCAAGCCCGTCGGAGCTCCGATAGCTTCTCCCAAAACAAGAGTTTTCACTTAGGGAAATACAGCGACGTTCGATTAATTGCTTTTTAACCGCATTTTCAGTAGTGTAATTTCACGCATCAAGCTAATCTCGGCTTGATTTGAAAACCAAATAAGGAAAGGGGCTTATGAAACATATGACATACGCTGGCGTCGGCGTAAACTACGACGCTATGGACCCGTTCAAACGGATGGCGCAACTCGCAGGCCGCAAGACCGCAGGCAACATTAGACGGCTCAACAACGGCGAGTTTCAAGAAGTCGAGATGAGCCGCGGCGAGAGTGCCTACCTCATTGAGGCGGCCAAGAGCTACTTTGCGCACGTCGAGGAAGGGCTTGGCACGAAGAACCTCGTCGCCGACGCGATGTATCGCCTCACGGGCAAGTCGTATTATGACCATATCGCGCAGGATACTGTGGCGGCGATCGTGAACGACATGATCACACTCGGCGCGCTTCCGCTTTCGGTTGCGATGCACCTAGCCGTCGGCGACTCGAACTGGTTCGACGATGGGAAACGATGTCGCGACCTAGTCGAGGGCTGGAAAAACGCCTGCAATCTCGCGCGATGCGTGTGGGGCGGTGGCGAGACACCAACACTCAAGGGCGTTGTCGTACCGGAAGCCATCGTGCTGTCCGGTTCGGCGATGGGTATTGTGAAGCCGAAGGAACGACTCATCACCGCAGACAACATCCAGCACGGCGATGTGATTGTTCTCCTCGAGAGTTCCGGTATTCACGCGAACGGTCTCACGATGGCGCGAAAGATCGCCGACAAGCTGCCTGATGGCTACCTCACTCGGCTCGACGTTGGGCGAACTTACGGCGAGACGCTACTTGACCCTACCCACATCTACGTTGGCCTGGTCGAGGACTGCCTCAATCGCGGCGTAAGCATTCACTATGCGGTGAACATCACAGGGCATGGGTGGCGCAAGCTCATGCGGGCGACACAATCGTTCGCCTACATCGTAGAGCAACTGCCGAAACAACTTCCAATCTTCATCTTCCTCCAGAAGCATGGACCGGTGGACGATACGGAAGCGTACGGCAACTTCAATATGGGCGCTGGCTTCGCGCTCTATGTTTTGGAAGCCGACGTAGACGCGGTTCTCGAAGTTGCCGCTTCGCACAAAATCGGTGTGCTTCGCGCCGGATATATCGAGCGAAGCGACGACAAAAAAGTCGTCATCAAACCGAAAGGCATCGAATTCTCAGGCTCGACCCTTGGGGTTCGCTGAATCCGCGATATAAATTCAAGAAAGAGGCGCTCACCGTTATGGTAGCGCCTCTTTTTTTGGTATAGTTATCGAAATGAAAAACGATTTTACAAAACAGCACTGTGTCCCCTGCGAGGGAGGCGTTGCTCCGCTTAAGGGAATGGATTTGGAACTTCTTGTAAAAAGCGTGGCGGGTTGGAAATTAATTGAACCAACCCTTCGACCAGCTCAGGGCGAGCAGACTCGAAAAATTTCAAGAGAATTCAAATTCAAAAACTTTGTTGAGGCGATGACGTTTGTAAATAAGGTTGCGGCGCTTGCCGAAAAAGAAGGCCACCACCCAGACATTTATATCTCTTTTAATCGCGTTCGGCTTGAACTCACCACGCACGCGATCGGAGGGCTATCGCAGAACGATTTTATACTGGCGGCTAAGATAGACCAGGCCAAGCGACACTAATGTTTGAGTTCATGCGAATGATGCGAATTTAAATTATTTTAATTCGCGTAATTCGTATGTACTTCGCCCGCCCGTAGCGAATTGGTACGATTCGGGCGGGCACATTCGCATCGCGTGCGCTATAGCGAAAAAACCAAAATCCCGCTTAGACATCCGGCCAATAGCCACGTGGGTGGACTCAATTCCCAGTTCCGGACGAACCAGCGACTGGAAACGTATATGCCCTCCCTTTAAAAATTATTTGATCCGACGTCTGAAGCGGGACTAATCGAATTATAGCATATTGGAAAATTGAAAGGGCGAGAAGTTTCCTCCGCGCCCCTTGTTATGCCCCTATGACTATTTTCACGGGGCAATGAGAATTTGCTCCCCGCCGTCGTTGAAATACACTTGCTCGAATGAGCGAATGGCCTGATTGAGCGCGACGAGATATACCCATGTTGCCATCCGTCCCGTAAGTTCAACCGACCGTTCCTCGCTCGGAATTGCCAGAATTATTCGGGCAAGATTTTCTCGAACGATTGGCGCCGCAAGCTTCCGTGGGGTTTTGAGATTCAATCTCCCCCCACTAAGCTGGCGGATAGTACAGCCCCTGTACAGCTCTTCGTTTGTTAAGGAGAGATCGAGTCTCATAACCGTTCCTTTCTGCCGCTTTGTGAAGCGTGTTGATTGTTTTGTGAGTCTTGAATTAAAGAAGCCACGCTCCGCATCGCAGGGCGTGGCTTGCCATTCTGTCCTTGCTTTGGTTACGACGCATTTCCCGCTCGGATCTCGCCCCACTCCGTGGGCGTGATCAGGGATCCATCGGACAACTCGACCAGTCGTATTTCTGCAACTGGCTTTCCAAACCGCTTGGGAATTATTCTTTCCGGAGGCGACAGAACGCCATCGTCATCGTCCCCGCTGGTCTCGACCTCCCCTATCGGGATGTCGTTGCTGTAGATAACTTCGATCGGAACCCTTTCCGGTAATTCCAACTCCGTATCCTGATTCGATCGCCTTAAACCGACATGCAACCGTTTTGCCATAACCGTCTTCCGTCTTCTAATTTTGCATTTTTACTGTCGCAAGTCAGTCCACACTTTTTTGGGCAGTGAACGCCTCTTGCATGAGCATGCAAGACGATGGGCTATTTTTGCGACCTAACCCTTCGCAAGGTCAAACGCCAGTTTTCAATGAGCGCTATCATTACACTTACTATATTGGCAAGTAAATGTCAATGCGCCGTAAGTTTCACGGGGTGTCCCAGAAAAGCTTATTAGCGAGAGATTGCGAGAGTGACGGCGTTGCAGATCCACGTGGCGGGAGCGATGGCGGGATGGGAAGCGCCTCGCCGCTTTCGTTGTAGGCTGTTAGATTGGACGCCGCCGCGCCCATCGTTCCGGTGGAAGTTCCCGCATATGCGGCATCGGCGTTTGTGATGAGCGTCTGCACCGAGCTTGAACATCCGAACACGGCGCAGTTGAGTTTTGCCGTCACAAGCTGCCGGAGGAGCCGTATGCGGGCCTTGTCAAGAGCGCTGCGTGCCTGTCCGGTCGTTTTTTTTGAAGTGCTTGAATAGAAAGCGCCGAAGAGGATGCTCTTTTTCTGCCCGCTTTGATTTGTGATGGTACGCTGGTGTGCTCCCGTTCCAACAGTCATAACCCCTCCGAGCTTTATCGAAAAGGTGCTTGAGGTAAACTGCGTTTTCGTCTGCCAGAAGCCTTGCGTGCGAGTCACGGACTGCGCGTAACTCACGTTTACGACTTCTACCACGAAATCGCAACCGAATGTTTCATGCTGGAGCGATGGGTTTAATACATAGTCGTCCGGGTTAGCGTTCGGATTCGTGTTGCGCACGAAACTCGCCCAATCCTGCGCGCATTGATCGCGAAAGCATGGCACATGGAGATCAATGTTCCATGTGTCTTCCGTATCGCTGTCGGACTTGGCAAGCCGTCCGAGCGCGATCGAGGATGTGGCGCTGGGATTGTGAAAAGCAAGAACACCGGTATCGTTGTTGGGCGCGTTGTCCGGTTCTTTTGAAAGATATGGGCAGAGCGACGGGTAGCACCGCGAAAGATCATTCGGATTAGAAGCGCAATAAGCGCGCTTGGCACTACTATCTATCCGCGGCTTAGTCTTCTGTAAAATACGATACTCGACGTCGTCCAAAATAGAGCTGGCTAAGAATTTTTTGGAAAGCCCGATACGCAACGGTCGAAACAACGTCTCCTGCGGAAACACGGTCGCAAACGAAATGACGTTCGGACTAACAGAAAGATTCGTGTCTATTGTTACGCCCCACGCGCTCGCGTGGAATGCATTCAAGCCAATGATTAAAATCGCGCCGAGCGCCGCGACGGCAATAAAGGATCGCTTTGCGTTCATATATGATTATTATATGGGCGTTGTTGCTCCCACGTCTTCTTCCGGCGGTGTTTCGCTCGCATCTGCGCTTCCGCCTCCATCGTAAGTCGAGGAGGTCGTTGATTCGCTATCTGTGCTGTTGTCCGCGCCGGATTGTGGATCAGAAACTACCGTTTCGCCGGAACTAGACGATCCTGCGCTCGAAACATCATCGCTCGTTGTATTGGTGCTTGATGAGTTTTGGGCATCCCCTTCCGCCGCGGTTGTGCCGGCATCTCCCGTTATTCCGTCCGTCGTGGAAGATGCGATCTCAATCGTAGACGACGCATTCGTATCGGTTGATTCAGCGTTCATTGCGTCTGATTGATCCGTCTGGCTTTGAGTCTCGTCATCTGAACTTGTTGAGCCTTCACTCTCATCTATCGAAGCATCCTCCTCAAGCACGCTGTCCTCCTCAGAAATTACTTCTTTTTCCTCAATAACTTCCTCCTCGCCCTCGGCCAGCGGTTCTGACTCGAAGATTATCTGCTCGGTCGGCGTGGTATCGGGATTAATGAACTCTCTATTCGGCTCTCCTGGCGTTGGGTCCGGGTCAACCCAGTTTGTAGTGCCGTCCGGCATTCGGGTAAAGGACTTGTCGTCCGGCACGCTCCCGCCGTAATCATAAGCTCTACTGTCCACCAAGCTGCCGCCAAGCCAGACATGATTGTTGTAAAGCTTTACAGTATCCACGCCGTCATTGTCCAAATCAAAATCCGTATCACCCTCGCGGTAGACGACCAGAAGTCCGCCAGATGGAATCAGCGTAGACCCGGTATTTGTTTTTGCAGAAGCAATAATCAGCTCATGATAATTGAAAAAGTTGTACGTAATAGTGAGATCGTTAAGATGCGCGCTATCTCCAGAGTCAGGCCGGGCGTGCGTGCTACGCCATTTGATAAAACGGCTATCTGAAATCCCTGCTAAGCTGAACGGGCTGGCACAGTCTTGAGAAGAAAATGACGTATAACTAATCCCGTCATCGGAAGTAGCGACATCAATGCAAATGTCTGCGGTGCTGGTCAAAGTTTCGCCCCAAGTCAAGTTTTGCCAATCGCCGCGGTTGCCTTCGCCGACGTCCAGAGCTATTTCAAACGTTCCATTGTTTTGTCCCTCGGAAAGCCGAACGCTGTTGCTCGTACTGGTGGTGTTTGACATGATGCCTGAAGCAAAATCGGCGGTTGAAGTCCAGACTTCACTGCCTGCCGCGCCTGCCGGCACAAAATCGTCGTATAGAACATAGCCATTCACGTCAACGGATGAACCGGAGCCGTTATAGAGTTCCACAAATTCTCCGTCGAGCGGCAATCCGGCAGTTCCTTGGTCGCTTCCGAGCGGATTAGGCAAAAATTCATTGATTAACGCTTGGTTAACCGGAGTAAATATAGGTCCGCAGGAAATGGTTGTCGGCAGCTCGCTATAATTCACCGTCACGTTGCTGTCCAAATCAATGGCCGGAGCAGTATTGGAAGTTCCCAGTTTTGCGAATATGGCGAGGAGCGTGCGATTGGAATTGATATGCACGTCACCCGCCGAAGCGTATAAAACCACGTCTCCCAAATCGGAATTGTTTGAGTTAGCCTCGATAGCGGCGTTGTCTCCGGCTTGCGGTCCCGCTGTTGAGACAAGCAGGAATGTTCCCAACGCGCCGGCGCCGTTGAACGCGACGTTGGAACTGATATCAATTGTCCCATCAACGATGATGGCGAGGAACTGATCTCCAAAAGCGGCATCTTGGTTTATCGTAACATTGGAGTCGATCGTGAGATTGCCGTGAATGTGCAGTGGACCGTGAATGTCAAGGACATTGTTGGTGTTGATTACCACGTTCCCCATGATCTCCGACGGACCTAGGTCAAGCGGATTAAGTTCGGTGCCGACGCTTCCCGGAATAATCAAACTGCCGTTCACGGTCCCGCCGTCGTTGGCCTTATCTTTCCACAGAGGAATGTTGATGTCAGGCAAAGTAGTCGTAACCGCTCCCTCCGCAACTGTTCCTGAAATCGTAAAGTTCACTTCCTCTATATCATCGCCGGCGGTTGCATTGCCGTTGATCGTTCGGTTGGCGCCTCCGCCGTTGGCGTTTATATCATCGTTGCTTCTGACATCGCCGTTAATTTCCACCTCTGCCGAAGCAAAAATGTCTCCGCTCGAAGAGTCCCCCGGCCCAGCGGCAAGAACCGCCAGATTCGCCGGAAAATTAACCTGGAATGGCTCACAGGCAAAATTTGCGAAATCATAAATCTTTGTATTGACCAAACTGTTGTGTACTGGCAAAACCGCGCCGTCTCCATCGCAGGCAATCGCTTTAACTACCGTATCCGAAGTCAGTGAGAGCGGAACAAGCTCCACGTCAATCTTGAGCCCCCCGCCGCCGTTTGGCCCAATCTGCCCGCACACTGGCGTTGGCACCGTCAGAGGGTCAAGTCCCGCGCCGTATGTGTAGTAAATATGCGTGGCATCTGGGTCGGTATCGGTCATGACAATATCTACCGTCCCGGTGAGATTGTTTCCGCCGGCCGAATTATCCCAGCCTATGTCTCCGGGCGGAGTCAATACAGGCGGATCAATTTGCACGATTGTCGCGGTAACATTTAAAATATGCGCCTCGAACGCGGCGAGCGGAATAACCGCTAGGAGTATCAAGACTGGAATCAATGAAAACTTCGAGAAGAAGAGAAGCCGTCCCGCGCGAATTGAAAACCTCATCGCGCTGAGCGCTACATTCACCCAGCCCCATAGGATGCCAGATTTTCTAGAAGGCGATTCTACTTTTTTGCGCATCTGTTCTTCGGGTTTCATGATGTCTTTTACAATTTTTATGTTACTTTCTTGTGGCATAGACCGTTACAAACCCCAAGTACGGCAATCGGGCGTATTTTCCAAAAACTTGGTACGTCTTCCCAACCACGCTTTCGTATTTCACCGGAGCGTCGTCTGTGAAATTCGCGTCCCCTTTCGTGACGAGTTCATCCGCTTCCAACTTCACGATGCGGTGGATTGTAAATCCGCTATTGTCCGTGTTGCGGTAAACGATAATATCTCCGACCCCAAGTTCTCCGCGATCTACTCCCTGAATGAACACCAAATCTCCTTCTTTTAAAACAGGCCACATGGAACCAGAGGTTATTGCCGCCATCGGATACGGCGTGTTGAGCGACCAGGCGAGGAATTTAGGAAGTCCGAACACAACGATCGCTATTATGAGAACATACGTTCCGAAGCTGATGACTGCCCGCGCTACCTTTTTTGCTGTGTTTTGTTCCGGCATATTTAAAATTCTCTTTTACTAATTTCTACCTTGTAATCCCAAACGTCGGAATTTTGAAAAGATACACCCGTCCCTTGTATTGGCTGTCGATCTCCGCCGAGGCAGGCATATAAACGGTAAACTCAATCTTGGCTTTATCGCGCGGAGCGAGCGTGAAATAATTGTTGTCTATCTTCATCAGTTCTCCGATCTTGCCCGTTTTTACGATTGCGATATACATCGGGATCGGCGTGCCGTTTTCAATGTCCACTTTCCGCACCGCGGAGGTGCCGCGCGATAGATCTCCGAAATCAAGAGCATCGGCTGTCGGGTTCACGCCCACCCTTCCCTCCCCTTCGATCACGCGAACCAAAGCAGGAAATTTATTTGCGTCCAGCGTAACGTAAAAAGCGAAGAGAAAAACAACGATCAAAATCACGCCGATTACCTTCTCGTGCGTTTTCATCGGCGCGCCGGCGGTTTTCGTGAGCCAGCCACGCGCTTTTGCGCCGAGACCTTTGATAGAAAACTTGGTCTTTTTTTCGTTATTTTGCAGGTTTTCCATGGTTTGTATTATTCTATTTTCCCTCCGTCTTTGTCATCCCGGAAGTCTAGCAGGGCTGTCCGGGATCCAGTATTTTCTTGATTCGTCTGGATTCCCGCCTGCGCGGGAATGACGGAAAAAAGGGATTATTGACTAAACTTATATCAAGCGATCTTAATCGCTCTAGCCTCGAGCCCGCTCTCAAGAAGCAAGCCCGAGAAAGAACGATCATCTTTTCTGCAAAAGAACTAGAGCTTATCTGACATAAACCGACCCCCCTTGTCATTCCCGCGAAAGCGGGAATCTATGCTTTCCTTATGATTTTCTGGATCCCCGCATACGCGGGGATGACATACGAAGGGTTTTTGAACATACTCTAGTAGATTTTCGTCACTTCGACCCACAGGTCGCAGCCGAATATTTCGTGCTCAAGCGTCGGCGGTAACTGATACTTCGCCGGATCGCCTGCGTTCGGATTTAGTCCGAGCACGAAACTGTTCCAATCCTGCGCGCACATACCTTCAAAGCACGGCACCGCAAGATCAATGTCCCAGTTGTCCGACGAATCGCGGCCGATTGTATTCGGCGCTCCGCTCGGCCCGAATTTAGTGATCAGACCGTGCGCCCATGAACTCGATGCGTTCGGGTCGTGGAACGGAGGAATTTCCGGACCGTCGTTTTCGCCTTGCCCATCCGTCGTTGTCTCATGTTTCGATAGATAGGAACACAAATTCGGATAGCACTTCGCATAATACGGATCATTCGGATCACCCGCGTTCTGCGGTGAATTCAAATGACAGTAATCGCGCGCGGCTTCCACTCCTACTGACTCGAGGAACGCCGGTTTCGGTTTCGGCTTTTGCTTTATTACGTAATCAACTTTCCCGACGCGAATTTGATTATCCGTCGAAAAGGAGTTGCTAAATCCGATGAAGAAATCCGAGAATAGGTGTTCCTGTGGGAAAACCGTCCCATATTGGATGGACTGCGGATGAACGTCGAGCGCGTTCTCGATTTTCGCGGTGACGTTTACCACGTGCGCCTCGAAAGCGGCGAAGAGCGGCATAAGGGCCACCGTCGCCATGAGACCTACTAATCCCGCAAGTATTTTTTTCATAATCGTGTTAATTGCGGAGCGGCGCGAGCCGTTTCCCCTCGCGGCTCACGCGCGGCGCAATAAATTACTAGTCAGGAAGTCGCACTTCGGAAACTCCAGTAACTTCAACCCAGAGATTGCAACCAAACACTTTGTGCTCGTTTGTAATCGGCTGTGTGTATTGCGAAGGATCCGCGCTCTGGTTAATTCCGTGAACGAAATCCGCCCAGTCCTGCGCGCAGTATCCGCCGAAGCATGGAACTTTAAGATCAATCTTCCAAGTGTCGGTCGTGTCGTTTTCTGATTTCGCAAGACGACCATTGACATCAGTCCACACAATCGTCCCAGTCGGAGATATAGTGAATGGCTGGTGGAATGAATTCAGGAATCCATCGTTTGTGGAAACAGTGCCGCTGCTATTAACTCCGTCCGGATGTTTGGAGATGTACTGACAGAGTGACGGGAGTAAGCCAGCATTTTGGCCGCTTCCGACCTGAAGATTCTTAGGTTGGTCTGCTACGCAATCAATGCTGGAAGTGACATTTTCGCCAGCGCCAGTAACTACTACGTGCCCAGTCCACGTCGGACCAACCAAAACTGTGCCATTGTCCGATGTCACGCCGCACTTGGGTTTCTGCCGAATGATGTATTCGACATCGTCAACCCGATTCTCGGTTAAGAACGAACCGGAGAGTTCAACGGATAATGGCTTCTCAAGCTGTTCCTGCGGAAACACCGTGCCGAATGTGATTGGCGTTACCGGAACTGACAACGCGTTTTCGATTCGCGCCGTTACGTTTACTACATGGGCTTCAAACGCGGCGAACATCGGAAGTACGACGACGACCGCGGCCAAAGCCGCAA
>ERZ1292629.1337-Hain-H43-01um-R1-1337-length-24502-cov-6_pt1 | contig 24502 bp, 22 predicted proteins | sample MGYA00564399_ERZ1292629 | MGnify/ENA primary metagenome ERZ1292629 (study PRJEB36523, sample SAMEA6512636) | groundwater metagenome | collected 2019-01-08 | study: AquaDiva: Metagenomics assemblies of 32 groundwater samples | reverse complement strand
TGCCGCTCTTCCGCCTGCCGCCATCACTTCCGGTAATTCATCTAAAACCTCCTTTAGGTTTTCCAGTTCCTCATTAGCGTAAATGCGCAACGCTTGAAAGGTGCGCGTCGCCGGATCAATTCTTCCTCTCTCATATCCCGCCGGCACTGCTGCCTTCACTATTTCTGCCAGCTCCAAACTGGAAATAATCGCTTCTTTTTTCACCCTTTCTTTTATCGCCTTGGCAATTCTTCCCGCATACCTTTCTCCTCCCAGTTCATGGATTATTTGTGCCAGCTCCTGTTCCGTCAGTCGCGACAAAACACTGGCCACCGACTCCTGCTCTTCGTCGTAAGTCATATAGAGCGGCTCGTCCTTGCGAAAACTGAAACCCCGTCCCGACTCATCCACCTGCCACGAAGAAAATCCCAAATCCAGTATCAGTCCGTCCGCCTTCCCCAGTCCGTGCTTTTCTAAAACTCGCGGCAAATCGGCATAGTTGGCCTGCTCTACTATCACTTTTGCTTCATAACGCCTGCTCTCGGCCGCAAACGCCACCGCCGTTTCCTTATCCCAATCAATCGCCAGCAGTGTTCCTTTTTCTCCTAATCGCTCCAGAATCGCCCGCGCGTGCCCGCCTCCCCCCACCGTCCCATCCACAAAAAACTCGCCTCGCTGCGGATTAAGCAGCTCCATCGCCTCTGGCAACAAAACCGGCGTGTGCGTCATATCCCCAAATCATTCAGCGACTCGGCTATCCGGTCAGAATTTTTTTCTGTCCGGCCTTTATATGTCCGCCACCGCTCCTCGCTCCATACCTCCACGCGGCTAATTAGTCCTATCACCACCGCCCCCCGTTTCATTCCCGCGTACGCGCGCAGGTAGTCCGGTATTAAAATGCGCCCTTGTTTGTCTATATCAACATCCATTGCTCCCGAGAACATTAAGCGGGTAAAAGCGCGAGAGTCCGACTGTGTCAGCGGTAAGGCCTTAATCTTCTCGACCAACACCGACCACTCTAACGCTCCAAACAGGAATAAACATGAGTCCAGTCCGCGGGTAATAATGGCGCCTCCTTTCAGAATGCTTCTAAACTTAGGCGGCAGAGCCATCCGACCTTTCGGGTCCACCGTATATCGGTGTTCTCCTAAAAACATATTTCCCCACTTTCCCCCACTTATAAACATTTTACACCACCAGTTCTCCACCGCAACCCACACTTATCCACACACCCAAAAAGAATATATTTTATTTGGATATTCACTAAAAAGCATTTCACCCGCCGGGGGGCGGGTGAAATGATATATTTTTTAGCCAGTTGCTTATAAGCCGGATTCTGTTTCGCCTCATCGGCGAATGACAGCAATTTATCTGCTTCGGCGCTTGCGCGCCGGAGTCAAGCGGCACAGACCAATGCTCCGCATTGGAAGCACCAAATTCCAAGATACAAATTCCAAACAAACATCAAACCACAAAATTAAAACTATAAAGAGAATGTTTTTGTACTATTGTTTCTTAGTTATTGATATTCCCAATGCGAAGCACTGGAATACGACCTTGCACCGGATAGGGTTTGCCACATTCTAACCTCACGGCCAGAACGCGTGCGCTCTTACCGCACGATTTCAACCTTACCGAACACTCAATAAATTGAGTGTTCGGCGGTATATTTTCTGTTGCACTTTCCCTGGAGTTTCCCCCGGTCGCCGTTAGCGACTATCCATAGCCAGCGCATAGCACTGGCTGGTGTCCGGACTTTCCTCTAGATACTTTTTAAGGCATCCAGTAGCTGTCTTACAACTGGCTACTTATATTTTACCCTAAAAGTCAGTAGTTTGTCAAGTACATGTACTCGATCGCAAAAAATAATTTGAAAGAAAACGCTACGGGGACGCTGCGCTTTCGCTCACTCTCGCCTAACAAAGAATAAAAGGAAAATGCCTCAGCTCAGAATTTTCCCAAATCTCGCGCCTTAGTTCTGTGATATAATAGAGTTAGTTCCATTTAACAATCTTTAAGGACAGAATAAGTTTCATACTCTTAATCGGCGCGGGGCTTCTTTTATTCTTAAACGTTAGGTAAAATATTGCGTAGCTGGTTAAAATTTAATAAGGAAGTTTTTTAGTTTTTTTGGAAAAAAAAGACCCTTATTTATACTCACTGGGTCTTGGTGTGAGTTTCTTCTTCACTTATGCAATTCGGGAAACTCATCTCGTCTCGAATTGCACCATACCTGATGGTATTCTTTTTTTGGAGATGGGGACGGGTTGGCACATGAACACCAATTTTCCGTCTCCGCATAAAAATACCGATAGGAGTCGTCATTCCTTGGTCGAACTGCTTTACCGCAGTTCACGCAGGCCTGGTACGACCCCCCCCTTGCCCCAGGAGCGCATTTCTCATACGCATACCCGGGACAATTACAAGTATAGTCTTTCTCTTTCATTTTATTTCTCCTCCTTTAAAAAGGTTTTGTAAAAGAGCAAATCCTCGCAACAGCTAAAGACCGCTCTTTTAGTTAAAAGACGATTTCTCAACTATTGATGTTTTAGTATAGCAGATAACGGCTAATCTGTCAAGTCAATGGTGGTAAAAAACAAAACCCCCTCGTCTTTCGACAAAGGGGGCTACAGCGCCAATACCTTAAAGCCACCTCCCGCTCATTGTAGCCAATAATCTTTTCTTCCTTTCCCCAGGAAGAAGAATCAAAGCATTCCACTCATTGCCGCGCACCGTAAGTTTAGCTACCAGTATTCCCAGTCGTTTGAAATTACGGTGCAACTCATTTTGGTTTTTAGCCGCACTCGCGGCCTCTTTTATTTTCTCTCCATCTACCATTCCACCTCTCCTTTCAGTAATAACTTTAATATTCACGCCCACAAAGTACCAAACGCACTATATAATACTCATTTCTCGTGTCAAGTGTGGATAACCTCAGCATTTCTCTATAGGTACTCCCATAGTCAGAAATAAATAATCCCGTCCTTATTTTGCCGTGTCAGAAATTTTTTCCCCACCGCACTCTTGAAACAAAGTTATTAGAGTATAGTTAATTATAATTTTATCCACTTTCAGTTCATATGTGTTGAAAGTGGATAGGTATAGTTACTACAATTTTTCCACGGCCGTGGAAAAATTGTAGTTGGTGTTAAAAGAACAAAATTTAATGGACTTTATGACTTTTCACTTTTGACTGTTCAGCACCTCATTCACCAGCCGGTCTGCTTCCCTGTTTTTCTCCCGCGGCACGTGCGTAAAAATAACTTTTTTAAACTCAAAACATAGGTTGTGCGCGTCCACATATAATCCCTTCAGATTCTCCTCTTTCACCCGATATTCTCCATTCAACTGCCTCTCTATAAGCTCACTATCCATTCGCACCTCAATTTCCGCTTCTCTCGCCTTCGTCTTCCCTAACATCTGTCGCGCTTTCGTCAGTCCCAAAATAACCGCTCTGTACTCGGCTTCATTATTAGTCGCCTTCCCGATATATTCGCCATACTTCTTCCCGTTAACTATTACCGCCATCGCCGCCAGTCCAGGATTTCCTCTCGCCCCTCCATCGGTATAAATTATCACCTTATTTAGGCCAAACAATTTATTATTCATAGTTATTAAAAAATCCTGGACCGAGGAAAGGGGTCGGGGAAACATGAGTTTCCCCGTGGCGGAGTCCACGAACCGCTGGGTTCGTGGGAGTCCCGAGTTTACCGAGGGACGACGGTCCGGGATTCCCTCTCGCTCCCCCGTCCGTATAAATAACAATCTTGTTTAAATTAAATAATTGTTTTTTCATATTTTAATTTCTCTTCTTTGTATAATTTTATGGACTTTCAACTTTTGACCGGCTTTATGCCACTCCACGGCAAAAGCGTGCTCGCCGGCAAATTAAATCCCGCTGCTGCCTTATGTCCGCCGCCGCCATACTTCTTCGCTATCGCCGACACATCCACCGTCCCGTCCGAACGCAGCGATACCCGCTTTTCTCCGTTTATCTCTCTCCAGACAATAGACATCGGCGGCCGCTTCTTATACAAGGCATACGCCAATTCGGACGTCAACGGCTTGTAAGAAAAGTTTACCGCTAAAACTTTTTTTCCCTCAAACTCCACCAGCTCCGCTTCCTTAGACATAAAATCAATTATCGCCTGCTCGTAAATCAAAATTAATTTTCCTTTTTTAACCATCTCGCGGCGTTTCCCCGCCGTCTCCATCTCCCGCGCCAGTTTTTCCCATTTAACAAAACTACCTAATCTTTCCAAGGATAAACAGGATAAAATCGCCCGCGCCTCCGGCAGCTTAAAATTCCACAAATCACCGTCTTCCACGTACCTCGCCAGCATCGGTACCGGCTTCCCCGGATGAAAATATTTCCAGGCCAAGTACGCTCCCGAGTGTTTCAAATCAAATAAACACTCGTTTGCCGCCTTTGCCGACTCCTCCGCCGTCCGGTGATGGTCAATAATCACCACTTTTTTATTCGCCGCCTTAAGTTTTATAACCATCTCCGCCGGATAAGAAAAATCAATCATATAAACCTCTTTATCCTTAAGGCCTTCCGGTAACGGCTGTTGATAAAAAGTCGGTATATAAACCGCCCTCCCCCCCAACTTTTTCCACGCCGCCCACGCCGCCGTAAATCCATCTAAACACTCCCCATGGTACAGCACTACAATCTTCTTCTGTTTTATCTCATTCTTCATTCATCTAATTCTAAACTGTCTCCCTTAAAAAAACCACTTACTAACACCTCTAAACTATTCTAATGTTCTTGAGAACATTAGAATAGTTTAACGAGTAGTGTAAGTCCAAAAGTATTGACATCAGTCAAAAACTGAATTATAAACTAATCAGCTTTACTCTGCACATTAAAAATCGAAGTAGGAGAAGAATAATGAAACTTTTTAGATTGTTACCTTTCTTAACATTTTTATTCGTTTTTTTCACTCCGGCCTTCGCTGCCCAACCCCTTCCCCAAAACATTGAGCTCTTAGTGTCCGTTCCAAATAATCTCAATGTCTTTGACGCCATCGTCACCTCTGTTCCCGTACCGGTAGACCTTCCCGGTATAAACGGTAAGATTTATCACATTGCCGTTGCTGATCCCGATACCGGCACTCCCTTCAACGGTTGGCTCGTCGCCTCTATGGATTCGTCTTTCAAAAAGGGGGAATCTATACGAGTGTCTTTTTTGAGGATTGATAAAAAAATAAAACTAACTTCATTTTCTAATCCGTGGGACGCTTTCGTCATCTACACCCCCGCCGTAGAACCGAAAGAGTCTGATAACTAACTCTCTTCATAGTTAAAACGCCCCGATCTACTCGGGGCTTTTTTCCTATTTCTACTATTTATTTACTCAACGCCTCTATCCCCGGCAATTTCTTCCCCGCCAAAAAATCAAGCATCGCTCCCCCGCCGGTGGAAAGAAAACTAATCTTTTTCTCTAGTTTCAACTTGCGGATAAAGTTGACCGTCTCCCCACCTCCCACCACCGAAAACGCCTTCGTTCTCGCCACCGCCCGAGCGACCACCTTCGTTCCGCTCTCAAACCCGCGCTTCTCAATCATTCCCAACGGCCCGTTCCAAACAATTGTCTTCGCCCGCTTTATCTCCCCCATAAATATCTTCTCTGTCTTCGGTCCGATATCTAAGATCTTTCCGCCTCGTCTCCGCGCATCAACCAGTCCCTTTATATTTTTCATCCGCGCCACTTTCAATATCATGCCGTCAATTTTTCTCTCCGCCACTGACTCCCCTATGTTCACACCTTCTAAATAAAGCAAAGTATTTCCCAGCGCTCCTCCCACCAAAAAAGCATCCGCCCGCCTGCGAAAATGCGCAATCACCGGCAGTTTTGAGTCCGCCTTCGCTCCGCCGAATATCATCACCAGCGGACGTCTCGGCTTCTTCATCACTCGCGACAAATTAACTATTTCCTCTTCCAGTCGCAGCCCGCCATAACTCGGCGCAAACTTGGTAATCCCCACCATGGAAGCGTGCGCCCGGTGGCAGTTGGCAAACGCTTCATTTACATAATAATCTCCCAGCGACGCCAGGTGCCGCGCCAACTCCGTGTTATTCTCCTCCTCGCCGTCTAAAAACCGCACATTCTCCAACAGAAAAACCGCGCCCACCGCCGCGTTCCGTATCTCGTTGGCCGCCTCCGATATCCGGCTGTGAGCGATAAATTCCACCGACCGCCCGACAATTTTCGCCAGACGCGCTTCCTCTCCCTTAAGCGAGAACTCTTTATTGTTCCGCGTTATATGCATTGACGGCTTCGGCCGGCCTCGGTGCCCCAAAATAACCAGCTTATCCGCTTTTTTAATCAGAAACTTTATCGTCCGCGCCGACTGCTCTATCCGCCACCCATCCGCGTCATTAAAATCCAGCCGTACTATGGCCGTCCCGGTAAGTTCCCTCCGGCTGGCTTTAGAAATAAATTGTATTGCCATTTTTAAACCATTATACACGCTTTGTTTGTACTGCTACAAATCAAGGCCTGCCGGCAAGCAGGCTACATTATCATCCAACTCTTCCTCTTAAGGTTGATAAATTTAAGAGCAACTCACTTAAAACACATAAATCAGCCAGAGAAGCCCAGTTTCCTGTTTGTTGGACCGCGCGGAGCACGGCGGTGCGAGTTAGAGGAATTTTTTAGCAAAAAAATATCCGTGTCCAACAAACAGGAAACTGGGCTTCTGATTGCCGCTAAGCGAGAGTATGTTGGCAAGTTATTCATAATTATACACAAACCAACCTATCCACTTCCTCCATTGCTCTACCCCGCCACTTAATATAAAATTAACTTGGTATTATGGTTTCACGGTTCATCTTCGTAGTCGGCGGCGTCATGTCGGGAGTTGGCAAAGGCGTCACCACTGCCTCCATCGGGCGGATTCTTAAAGACCTCGGCTTCAAAGTCACCGCCGTCAAGATTGACCCTTATATTAACGTTGACGCCGGCACTATGAACCCCATTGAGCACGGTGAAACATTTGTTTTGAATGACGGCCGCGAGTGCGACCAGGATATGGGCAACTACGAACGCTTCCTGGACACCACTTTAACCAGTGACAACTACATGACCACCGGCTCCATCTACCTCGCCGTCATCCAGAAAGAACGCAATCTGGAATATGGCGGCAAATGCGTCCAAGTTGTCCCCCACATCCCCGAAGAGGTTATTAGACGCTTGGAACATGTCAGTCGCAAAGAGTCAGCCAATTTTGTTTTAGTGGAAATCGGCGGCACCGCCGGCGAGTATGAAAATATGCTCTTTCTGGAAGCCGCCCGTCTGCTTAAATCACGCCAGCCGCAAAACGTAGCTTTTATTTTAGTCAGCTACCTTCCCACTCCCAAAATGATTGGCGAGATGAAAACAAAACCCACCCAGCACGCCACCCGCCTGCTGAATTCCGCCGGCATCCAGCCGGACATCATCATCGCCCGCTCTTCCGCCTCTTTGGACGAACCCCGCAAAGAAAAAATCTCCACCTTCTGCAACGTCCCCAAAGAAAACGTCATCTCCGCCCCCGACGTCAAATCCATCTACCAGATACCAATTAACTTTGAAAAAGACAATCTTTCCGCTGTTATTCTCAAAAAATTCGGCCTCAAACCCCGCCGCCGCAATGGTCATGAGTGGCACAAGCGTTTCAAAATCTCTCGTTTTCCCGACACCGTCCGCATCGGCATTGTCGGCAAATACTTTTCCTCCGGCGACTTTACTTTATCCGACGCTTACATTTCCGTCATTGAGGCCATCAAACACGCCTGCTATGCCCTTAAACGCCGCCCCGTTATTGACTGGCTCAACTCTGAATCTTTTGAGAAAAATCCGGTATCTCTGGAAGAGCTTAAATCCTATGACGGCATCATTATTCCCGGCGGTTTCGGTTCTCGCGGCATTGAAGGAAAAATAAAAGCTATTGAATACATCCGCCGGAATAACATCCCCTTCCTGGGACTTTGTTATGGTATGCAAATGGCCGCCGTGGAATTCGCCCGCAACGTTGTCGGACTCAAAGACGCTCACACCACCGAAATCAATCCCGACACTCCCCATCCTATTATTCACATTCTTCCCGAACAAGCTGCTAATGTAAAAAACAAAAACTATGGCGCTTCTATGCGTCTGGGCGGCTACCCCTGCGCCCTCGCTAAAAACACTCTCGCCCACCGCGCCTACAAAGCCGACACTGTCTCCGAACGCCACCGCCACCGCTACGAACTCAATAATAACTATCGCGACCAACTTGCCGCCGCCGGCCTCGTCTTCTCCGGCGTCAATCCCGACCAAAATCTGGTGGAAATTCTTGAACTCCCTAACCACCCTTTCTTCCTTGCTACTCAATTTCATCCCGAGCTCCAATCCCGCCCCCTCACTCCTCACCCCCTCTTCCTTGCCTTCCTCAAAGCCGCTATCCAAAAGAGTGGCCAGTAGCAAATATTTTGTAATATGAAAAAAACTTGGGTTTGGCTCATTCTTATAATTGCTATTGCCTCCTTCTTCCGGCTTTATAATCTTTCCTCTACCCCTCCCGGCCTCTATCCGGACGAGGCCATGAATGGCAACAACGCTCTGGAAGCGCTTCACACAAGTCCGCCAGCTGGCGGATACAAAGTTTTCTACCCCGAAAACAACGGCCGCGAAGGACTTTTCATAAACATCCAGGCCGCCTTCCTCGGCTCTTTGGAAAACTCCGGCATCTCCCCCACCCAACCCTGGGCGCTCCGCTTCCCTTCCGCTATCTTCGGTATCTTAACCGTTCTGGGACTATTTTTCCTAACCAAAGAATTATTTAGAGTTTCGTCCGCCAGCTGGCGGATAGGATTTAGGATTTCTCGCGGCGAGGTTACTGCTCTTCTCTCCTCCTTTTTCCTCGCCGTGAGCTTTTGGCACATCAACTTCTCCCGCGTCGGCTTCCGCGCCATTATGGCTCCTGCTTTTCTCATCTGGGCTCTTTATTTTTTTCTTAAATCCATTTCCCCCGCTCGCCAACAGGCGCGGCCGAAACCTGCCGGGTGGCGGCTATTCATCATCCCCGCCGTCCTTAGTGGGATAATATTTGGCCTCGGTTTATATTCTTACATCGCCTACCGCGCTATGCCCCTGCTCTTTCTTGTCTTTATTCCTTTCTTCTGGCGCTCCAAACAATTCTGGCAAGCCGCCGCCGCCTTCACCATTGGCGCTGTCATCACCGCCGCCCCGCTCGGCCTGTATTTCCTAAATAACCCCGCCGATTTCCTCGGCCGTACCTCCCAAATATCTGTCTTTTCTTCCGCTTCTCCTCTTAAAGACCTGGTTATAAATACCTCCAAAACCGCCGCTATGTTTAATTTTGCGGGCGACGGCAACTGGCGCCACAACCTTGCTGGCGCGCCCCAGCTCTACTGGCCCGTCGGTATACTGTTCTTAATCGGTATCCCCATTTCACTTTATACACTCTTCCGTCATTCCCGCGAAAGCGGGAATCCAGTCCATAATTCATCGCTGTTACTTCCGATTATTTTATTTTCTTGGTTATTTATCTCTGCCTTACCGGTAGTAATTTCTAACGAAGGCCTTCCCCACGCCCTCCGCGCTATTCTGATGATTCCGCCCGTCTTTATTCTCTCCGCTTTAGGCGGTATCTATGTTTATGAACATCTTAAAACCATTCTCCCCCGCCAGCGCCGTTTTCTCTTTGCTCTTGCCATAATTTTCCTCGCCACCATTACTATAAATACTTACGACACCTACTTCCTTAAATGGGGACAAAATCCTGAAACCGCCGGCGCCTTCAACCAAAACTATGTTGACCTCGCCGCTCAAATAAACTCCCTTCCCTCCGCCATTCCAAAATACGTCATTGTGGACTCCGGCGGCGTTGACGTCCGCGGCCTCCCCATGCCCGCCCAAACCGTAATATTCTTAACCGATACCTGGTCACCCGAAAACCGCCAAACCAAAAACATCTTCTACCTTCTCCCCCCTCAAACCGACTCTATTCCCCCCACCGCCCCCGTCTTCCATATCTAAACCATTTGACAAATCCACCCTTTTTCCGCCGCTCGCCCTGAGCGGTTTTTTTATAAAAATAAAATCCGCCTTGGGCGGACGCTATATTACCTAACTCTCCCTCTAAAAAAGTATTGTTTTATTTTTTTATTGCTTTTCCCGCTATATTTTAGAGGGGCTATCAGAGCCGGCCGGGCTTGGTTCTTCCGGCCGGCGAGATCAGAGAACGGCTCGCCGCTGGAGCGAGCCAGTTCGTACCCGGCAAAATATAGCGGAAAAAGCAATTACCATACCTTTCTACTACCCATGCCTTATTTCCACCACATCCCCATCCCTCACCACATACTCCTTTCCCTCTAATCTCATCTTTCCTTTTTGTTTGGCCGCCGCCCAACTCCCCGCCGCCAACAACTCCTCCCACCCCACCACCTCCGCCCGAATAAACTTTGCCTCAAAATCCGTGTGGATTGTTCCCGCCGCCTCCGGCCCTTTTGTCCCGCGTCTAATCGTCCACGCCCGCGTCTCGTCCTCACCGGTGGTAAAAAAGCTAATCAGCCCCAAAATCTCGTACGATTTTTTTATTAACTTATCCAACCCCTCTTCTTTTTTCAAATCCAAAACCAGATAATCCGCTCCCAAAGAAGCAATATAATCCTTTATCTCTTTCCCCACCTCCTCCTCTTTCCCGTTCAGTAAAAATATCTGCGGCTTGGCTGTCAGTAAATTAAGTTCCCTTATCGCCGCGTCTTCCCTCAACTCCTCCGGCATCTCGTTGACCATTTTTTCAGCCAGCAGTTTTTCCTTCACTTCCTTCGCCGCCTTAAGCGATTTTGCCTTCTCCTTATCTCCCGCCCTCGCCTCTTTTTCCAAACTTCCTATCCGCTTTTCTATCGTCTCCAGGTCCTTAAAAATCAATTCTAAATTAACCACCTTCGCGTCTCGCGCCGGATCCGTTCCTCCCTCCACGTGAATAACCTCCTCGTCCTTAAAACACCTGACCAAGTGGACAATCGCGTTCGTCTCCCTAATATTGGCTAAAAACTGGTTGCCCAGCCCCTCTCCCTCGTGTGCCCCCTTCACCAGCCCCGCGATATCATAAAACTCAACCACCGCCGGAATCTTCTTGGCACTTCGCGACATCTTATTCAACTTTTCCAGCCGCTCATCCGGCACCGCCACCACTCCCACGTTCGGGTCCACCGTCGCGAACGGATAATTAGCGATATTTACCTCCTGCCGCGTCAGCATCTTAAACAAGGTGGACTTTCCCACGTTCGGCATCCCCACAATTCCCAGTGACATTTTCATAGGTTTTAATATACTCCCTGTTGACAAAAAATAAAAATAGGAGTATAATTACAACCAGATACTCAAAGAGCTATCTTGGGTGGTCGACGGAGCTCTTTGAGGGGCGAATTTATTCGCCCATATGGCGAATTTATTCGCCCATATATTGTTACCTCGACCACCCTTTTTTTATTTACTAAAAATTCTACAATTTTTATATCAACTATAATTTTCCAACGACCGTGGAAAAATTATAGTAACCACACCCAACCTATCCACTTATAAAACATATGTTTTATAAGTGGATAATATTAAAGTAATTTAAACCTCCACTTCTTCCCTGCCCACTCCTTCCCCGCGTAATTGACCCCCACTCTCGCCGCTGCCTTAATCCGCGACGGCTTTATTTTTTCTCCTCCGTCCTCAATCCATAGTCCCGTCTTCCGGCTTGCCGGCCGCCCGCTCAAACTCCCGTCAATTTTCAAAAACTTCGCCACCCTCCCCGGCCCACTGACTACACCGTCTTTATTTTTAATTAAAGTCTGCGAAGCAGACCTCCTAAATTTTGATTTTTGATTTTTAATTTTTGAAATTCCCCTTATTAAAATCGCGGCCGGGTATTCTTCCGGTCCCGTCACCAAGTTAAGCATCCAGTGATTTCCGTAAACAAAATAAACATACCAGTGTCCGGCCGCTCCCCACATCGGCGCGTTCCGCTTCGTCTTTCCTCTCGCCGCGTGGCTGGCTTTGTCTTTCAGCCCGTGATACGCCTCCGTCTCCGTAATTACCGCCCGTATTTCTTTCCGTCCTATCCGGCGAACTAAAACCTTTCCCAGCAATTCCCTCGCCAACCTCACCGTTGCTCGCGGCTCAAAACTCCTTCTTGTGAATAACATCTGTCTCTTTATGGCCTATAATAATAAGTAACCAGAGTATATCCTTTTTTAAAAAATCGCGCTATGAACAAAATCAGATCTTTCGTTCCTTGGTTCCTTGTCGCCGCCCTTATCGCCGTCTCTTTCTCTTTTATGCTCTCCGCCGCGTCGAGCGACTCTGTTGTTATGGATGAGCTGGCGCATATCCCCGCCGGCTACTCCTACCTAAAATTTTTTAATTACCGTCTTAACCCCGAACATCCTCCGCTCGTTAAGGTCATTTCCGCTCTTCCCCTTCTTTTTTTAAATCTCAACTTCCCCTCCGACCGCCCCTCCTGGCAGGAAGACATTAACGGCCAATGGACCGCTGGCACGCAATTCCTTTTTGAATCCGGAAATAATCCCGACCAGATTCTCTTTTCCGCTCGCCTCGGCCCAATGCTTCTGACTCTTCTTCTGATTATCATAACCTATGGCCTTTCCTCCCGTCTTCTCGGCCGCTGGTGGGCGCTTCTCCCCACCGCCTTCTTATCTCTCTCTCCCACCGTCCTCGCTCACGGCCACTATGTCACCACCGACATCGGCGCCGCTCTGGGTATCCTCGCCGCTTCTTGGGCTTTCCTTAACTTTCTGGAACGCCCTAATCGCCGCTCTTTAATTATTGCTGGTCTCGTTTTCGGCCTCGCCCAACTTCTTAAATTCTCCGTTGTTCTCCTGATACCGTTCTTTATTATCATTACTGCCGTCCACCTTATCCGCAACGCCGCTGTTAACCTTAAAAACACTACTCTCCAAACAAAACTTCTTTACCTCTTTCGCGAAAAATTAAAAAAGGCGGGACAACTTCTTTCTGTCTTCCTTATCGGAACCGTTGTCATCTATGCCGTTTACTTTGTATTTACTATCGGCTACCCCACCTCCCGCCAACACCGTGATACTGTCTTCAGTTTAAACTCATTTGCTGGCGGCCCCACTCCCGCCGGGCAAACCTGCCGTCCGGCGCGCTGCCTCGCTGATGTTGATATATTTCTCTCCGGCCACCGCCTGACCCAGCCGCTGGGTGAATACCTGCTCGGCGTCCTAATGGTCTCTCAACGCTCCGCCGCCGGCAACACCGGCTACTTCTTAGGCGAAGTCTCCGCCGCCGGCTGGCTCTCTTATTTTCCCGTCATCTTCCTTCTTAAAGAACCGCTTCCTTCCCTGATTTTTATTCTGGCCGGCCTCCTCTTGGCACTGATTAAAATGAAACGCACCTTCTCCCGCCGCGGCTTCACTCTCGGTGAATACCTCCATACAAATTTCATTGAATTTTCTCTGATTCTCTTTGTTGTTTTTTACTGGGGCTACAGCATTACCAGCCCGCTTAATATCGGTGTCCGCCACATTTTACCTACTGTTCCCATGCTCTACATCCTCGCCGCCGGCTCCGTTAAAAACTGGATTGTTTCTTTTCCTTATCATCTCTCCTCCGTTTCATTCTTAAACCGTTTCCGTTCTCTGGTCGGTATTTTCTCCCGTCTCGCTGTTAAATTTACCGCCTTAAGCGCTCTCCTCGTCTGGCTCGCTATCACCATCGCCGTTACCTCTCCTTTCTTCCTTTCCTACTTCAATGAACTCGGCGGAGGTACGTTAAATGGCTATCGCGTTGTTACCGATTCCAATTATGACTGGGGACAAGATCTAAAACGCCTGGATGATTTTGTAAATAGCCGCCGGATAGACAAAATCGCCGTTGACTACTTCGGCGGCGATTCTCCCTCTTATCGCCTCGGCAATGCCTTCGTTCCTTGGTGGTCGGAAAAAAACAATCCCCGTGAAGAAGGAATTGAGTGGCTGGCCGTCTCCGTCAACACTCTCGCTTCCGCCACTGCCATCCCCGCTCCCGGCTTTGCCCGCGCTCCCGAAAACGAGTATCTCTGGCTAAAAACCGCCCGCGGCTTACCCGTTAACCTCGCCGAACCCCCGCCTCCCGACTACCGCGCCGGCACCTCCATCTTCATCTACAAACTCTAACCAACTAACATTAAAAAAACCCAAACCCTCGGCGCTGTTTTTTTTCAATTCCGATTTTCCCATATAAACAAAAGCCCGCCTAAGTTTTTGCGTAAGCAAAAATTTTGGCGGGCTACATTCTCATCCAACCTCTCCCCCAGGAAGAATAGTTTATATTCTCCCCATCATTATTCGCGACTTCTACGAGCTTAATAAGCGATAAATGAGCGGAATGAACAATTTGGCTTCTATAAATATGACTGGTCGGAAAATCCCGAGGTTCTATCGAGGGAGGAATGGGAACCAGTCATTTTATAAGCCAAATTAGAACGGAGCGAATATTATTCGCTTTGAGCGAGTAGCGGAGCGAATGGTGGTGGGGGAATATATAAAAGCCGCAATTCCCTTCTCCTTACTCTTAATACTTTATCTATACTTATAATACACCCTATTCGGACTCCTCAAATCAATATACTCCAACCGCCCCAAATCACCCCGCAACGCCTCCAGCGCCCTCTTCACGCCCGCCGGCTCGTCCCGCAAACTGAAATAAACCGGCACTTCTTCCACCCCTAAACGAATAACCGCCTCCTCTCTCGTCTCCTCTCCCACCTCCACCCTCCCCGCCGCCACTTCTACTTCCTCTAAAACATCCAGCCATTTAACTAAATTGGCGAACAACCGCTCCGGCATAATCTTTTCTCCCAGTTTAACTTCTTCCGGTCCGGTCACTACTCTCACTATCTTCCCTCCCGCCGCCGGCGCTGTTTTAAACGTCACTCCCGTCCGGTCAAACCAATAACACTCCCTTCCTCCAAAATTACACCACTGTCCATATTCCTCCCTGCTCCTAACATCAATCACCACCTTCCTCGTCCAATAATTTTTATTTATTTCGGTTGCCTCAATTTCCAAAGGTAATGTTCCGTTCCATTTAACCGTCTGAAAAATATATTTTATATCCGCGAGTTTTATAATTGCCTCCGCTGTTATCTCCCCTGCCCCCTTAACCGATACCGACTTAACTTCCAGTAATTGGTAGTGTATTATCAGCCAGCTCAACGCGGCTGCCGCCACCGCCGCTCCCGCCAAAAACCGGCGCCGGTTATTAAATTGGTGTGATAACCGCCTCTCCGTTATTGATTCATGTTTCTGCGCCATAATTATCTAAATATATCGGCGTTCTATTAAAGGATTTATTCTTGATAAAAATTCATAAGGAATCATTTCACTTGTATCAATTCCATGCTGGATATCAAAAATCGCCTCGTCTCCCACCGCCACTGCTATCCCCGTCACATCTATCACCGTCATATCCATACTTACTCTTCCCACTATTCTAACTGGCTTACCCTTAACTACAAACCTGCCTCGACTGGAAAGCGTTCGCGGCAATCCGTGCCAATAACCGACCGGCACCACCGCCAGCTTTCTTTTTCCCCTTAACCTCTCCGTCAGATCATAACCCACATAAGCGCCGTCCGGAACATCCTTCACTTCGGTAATCACCGCTTTCCAATCCATCGCCGGCTTAAGTTTTATTTCTTCTCCTAAAGCCGCTTCTATTTCCCGCGACGGAAAATAACCGTAAAGCGCCATCCCCACTCTCACCCCGTCCAAGTGATATTTCTTATTCAAAAGCGTGCCCGCGCTCGCCGCGCAGTGCCGAAATAAATTAATAAACCCCGCTCTCTTAAACAACTCCGCCACCCTCATAAATTCTTCAAACTGCTGCTCGGTAAAGTAAGGATAAATTGGATCTTTCGCCGCCGCGAAATGAGTGTAAATGCCCGTTAACGCTTCCCGCGCTCCCTTTTGTCTTTTTATTATCTCAATAACCCGCCCGATCTCCAGCGGCAAAAAACCCTGCCGATGCATGCCGGTATCAATTTTTAAATGGAACTTTGGCGACTTCGCCATCCGCGCTATCGCCTCCAGCCAAACGCGCGTTGACACGGTGATAGTTATTCCCATTGCCGCCGCCGCTCTGAAATTCTCCGGTAAAGTCGCCCCCAGCACAATCACCGGCGCCGTTATTCCCGCCGCCTTAAGTTCCGCTGCCTCTTCTAAACCGTCCACCGCCAGCCACTCCGCTCCGCCTTCACTAAAAATTTTCGCGGCGCCCGTCAACCCGTGCCCGTAAGCGTTGGATTTCACCACTGCCATTAAAAGTGCGCCTTTTGCCAGCCGCCGCCGAACGGCGTCATAGTTATGCCTCAAAGCCGCTTTCTTTATCTCCACCCACGTCCGCGGCTCAATGGCATCAATCGCGCTGAATCGTGTCTTTGCCGACATAATCACGCAACGCTCCCGGTATCTTAACTGTTCCGTCCGCCAGTTGGTTATTCTCAATAATAGCCGCTATCGTCCGCCCAATCGCTATCCCCGTGCCGTTTAAAGTGTGAAGATATTTAACTCCCTCTTTATCTCGCCAGCGGGCTTTTATTCCTCTCGCCTGATAATCGCCGGTATTGGAACAGGAGTGCGTCTCGCGGTAACAGTTTTGACTTGGCATCCACACCTCAATATCAAATTGCCGTCTGTCTCCCCACGTCATGTCTCCCGTGCAGATATCCACCACGCGATACGGCAATCCCAATTTTCTTACTATTTTCTCCTGTAGTCCCAAAATCAGCCGGTGTTCCTCGCTAGAGGCCTCCGGATGAACGAAAGAAAACAACTCTACTTTATCAAACTGGTGCACGCGGATAATTCCCTTCGTGTCTTTTCCGTAAGAACCGGCTTCCCGCCGAAAAGCTGTGGAAAACCCTACATACCGCCTCGGCAATTCCTCCGCCGGCAAAATCTCATTCATATGCAACGGCCCTAAACTGTGTTCCGCGCTTCCCACTAAATACAAATTATCCGCCGGCAGGTAAAATGCCTCCTCTTCCTTTATAAACCTGCCTTTCCCCATTCCCTTCATCACCTCCGGCTTAACCATTACCGGCGGCACTACCGGTTTAAAACCGGCCGCCATTGCTTCCTCCATCACCATTTTCACCAAAGCAAACTCCATCAGCGCCGCTTCTCCCAGTAAATAACCAAACCGCGTCCCCGCCACCTTAGCCGCTCTCTCCGTATCAATAATGCCAAGCGCCTCCCCTATCTCCATATGGTCCTTCGGCTCAAAATTAAATTCCGGCTTTTCTCCCACTTCTCGCACCACCACGTTTTCGTTCTCATCCTTTCCCGCCGGCGCCCCGTCTTCCGGCAAATTAGGCAACCGCTCTAAAATCTCCCTCCTGGCTTCGTCCTCCGCCTGTGCCGTCTTCTCTAAAGTTAAAATTTCTTCTTTTATCGCCCGCGCCTTTTCTCTCTCATCGGCTCCTAATGCCCGTTGGGACGCCCGCTTCTCGTCTCGCTCCGCCGTCGCCTCCCGCCAGACCTTATCGTGCGCCAAAAAATCATCCACCAGAATCTCTGGCACTCCCCGCCAAGCCAGTTTTTGTTTCACCATCTCCGAATTATTTCTTATTATCTCAACATCCAGCATATTTTAAAAATATTAAAAATATAAATTTATGAAATAAATTACTTCAACTTTGATTTTTATCCGCCTCCGCCAACTGGCGGACGGCGGATTGATTTTTAAACTTTTTTCTTCATTAGCGGAAAGAAAACCGTTTCTCTTATCGGCCTTCCCGCTAAAACCGCGAATAGCCGCTCCGACATTCCGAACCCCGCCGTCGGCGGCATTCCATATTCCAGCGCCGTCAAAAATTCCTCATCCAATCTTTGTGCTTCTTTGTCTCCCTTTTCTCTTAGACGCTCCTGTTCCTCTAATCTCTCCCGCTGGTCAACCGGATCATTGGCCTCCGAAAATCCCTTTCCCAGTTCCGTCCCGTGCGCTATCACCTGAAATCTCTCCACCTGTTTCAGCTCTTCCGGTCGGCGTTTGGCCAGCGGCTCTATCTCTACCGGCGGATTAATCAGCATAACCGGCTCCACCAGTGTCGGCCTCGCCATCTTCTTAAAAATCGCGTCTATGATTCGTCCCTTCCCCGCCGCTCTCTCCACCTTCAATCCCAACGCCTCGGCCTTCCGCCTCAATTCTGCTTCTGTCGCTTTCTTCAAATCAATGCCGCTCTTCTTTTTGAATATGTCAAAATAATCAACTTTCGGCCACTTCTTTCCCCAATTTACTTTCTTTCCGTTGTATTCAAATATCAGCGTCCCGAATGTTTCCTTTATCACTTTCTTATACATTCTTTCTACCAACTCCATCAGCTCCTCATAATTCGTGTATGCCAAATAAAACTCCATCTGGGTATAGTCCTGCAGATGTTCCGCGTCAATGCCCTCGTTGCGAAACACTCGTCCGATTTCAAAAATTTTCTCCCACCCCCCCACCATCAGCTTCTTCAAAGCGATTTCCAATGAAATGCGCAGATAAAAATCATCGTCCAGCGCTCGGTGGCGCGTTACAAACGGCTCCGCTTCCGCTCCGCCCGGCATCGCCTCCAGCACTCCTGTCTCCACCTCCGTAAACCCCGCCGCCGCCAATTCCCTCCTTATCGTCGCCCAGAACTTGGCTTTACGGGTAAACAACCGCCTCACTTCCGGATTCATAAGCATTTCCAGGTATCTTTGCCTCAATCTTACCTCCGTGTCTTCCAGTCCATAGTAATCCGCCGGCAGCGGCCTCAAACTCTTGGTAAGCAAAACCAGCTTCTTCACCTCTACGCTTTTTTCTCCTCTCTTGGTGGTAAATAACTTTCCGCCCACCGCCACAAAATCACCTCCGTCTAAATTAGGGACAATTTTTTTAAAATTCGCCGTCGTCTTCGCGTTCGCTACCGCCTGCATCCGCCCGCTCTCATCCTCCACATCCAAAAAAACTATTCCTCCCTGCTTTCTTAATCCCCGCACTCTTCCGGCAATAAAAACCGGACTGCCTCCTTGCACCAACTTCTGGAAACTTTCCTTCACCTCCGCTACTGTATGTGTCCGCTTTACCCTGGCCGGATAAGGATTAATCCCCAGCTTTTGGAGTTTTTCCCGTTTTTCTTTTCGGTCACGAATAATATCCTCGCGCATAATTTTCCTGGCCTCTGTGCCGCCTACTTAATTGACTTAATAGTGTAATTAACTTCTCCCTTAAGAGTCCTTACCTTAATTGTCTCTCCCGCCTTGTGTCCCATTAGCGCCGCTCCCACCGGCGACTCGTTGGAAATTTTACCTTGCTCCGGGTCAACCTCCTGCGACCCGACAATGTTATAAACCGCTTTCATTCCGCCATCTTTCTCCACCTCCACCACCGACCCTAAACTCACCTCGTCGTGCTTGCCGCTTCTGGTAATAACCTCCGCGTTTTTTAATATATCCTCCAGCTCCATTATCCGCCGCTCCACTTGCGACTGCTCGTCTTTGGCTTCGTTATACTCGGAGTTTTCCGACAAATCGCCGAACTCCTTTGCTTTTTTTAACCTATCCGCCACCTCCATTCTCCGCCCTGTAACCAATTCCTGATATTCCGCCTGCAACTCCGCCAAACGTTCCTTTGATAAATAGTGAGTCATTCTATTTTTATTAAATGTTAAAACTGCACCGCTATATTTTCCTTTTCCGCCGCCTCCGCCGTGAAAAACTGTTTATCGGCAAAACCAAAAGTTCCCGCCATCGTATTATTAGGGAAAGTTTGTAACCGTGTGTTAAACTCCATCACCGTCGTGTTGTAAAATCGCCGCGCCGCCTGTATCTTATTTTCGGTGTCCGCCAGCTCTCTCTGTAAATCCAGAAAGTTGGCATTCGCCTTAAGGTCGGGATAATTCTCCGCCACCGCGAAAAGCGTCTTCAACGTCGCTGATAAAACGTTTTCCTGTTTTTCCCTCTTCAAGGCGTCTCCGCCCGTTCCCGCCACTTGCGCCCGCGCCACCGTTACTTTTTCCAGCACCTCCCGCTCGTGCGTCATATACCCCTTCACCGCCTCAATCAAATTGGGAATTAAATCAAATCGGCGCTTCAATTGCACGTCAATGTCAGACAACGCCTCCTCCGCCCGATTGCGCAAGTTTACCATGCCGTTATAAGCGGCAATAAGCCATATTACGACTACCGCCACCACTCCCCCGACAATATAAAAAATTGTCATAATTTAAAACACCCTAATTATATTTTCCTCCTCATCCGCTGTCTATAGTAAAAACCCTCTACGTCATTATACAACAAAACATTTTTTCCCACAAATCAAAAGCAAAAAACACTCCGGTTTCCCAGAGTGTTTTTATTTTCTCCTTAGTTACCATTTACTAGGCACTAGTTCCTAATTTCAGTAATCCATTTCCGACCCGCCCCCGCCATGACTGTGCCCTTCTTCCTTTTTCGGAATATCCGCCACCACCGCCTCTGTAATTATAAACATAGAAGCGATAGAGACGGCATTCTGCAGCGCCGAGCGTGCCACCTTAGTCGGGTCAATTATTCCTTCTTCTTCCAGTTTCGCGTACTTGCCGGTCGCCGCGTTAAATCCAAAGTCCCCTTCTCCGGCCAGTACCTTATCCAGCACTACCGAGCCGTCATGTCCGGCGTTCTGCGCTATCTGCTTAATCGGCGCGTAAAGCCCTTCCAGCACGATTTTCGCGCCCACAATCTGCTCCATCTGCTCCTTATCCAGTTTAGATATAAGTTCCCGCACCGCCTCCGCCGCCCGCACAAACGCTACTCCGCCTCCCGGCACAATTCCTTCTTCCAGCGCCGCCTTGGTCGCCGATACCGCGTCCTCTATCCGATGCTGTTTTTCCTTTTGCTCCACCTCCGTGGCCGCTCCCACGCGAATAATCGCCACTCCGCCGGAGAGTTTCCCTAACCGCTCCTGCAGCTTCTCCTTTTCAAAACTGGAATCCGTCACCTCAATCTGCTTTTTTATCTGCGCGATTCTGTCCTCTATCGCTTTTTTATCTCCTTTGCCACCGACAATCGTCGTGTTGTCCTTGTCCGCCACCACCCGATGCGCCTGTCCCAAATCGGACGCCTCCACCGTCTCCAACTTTCTGCCTAATTCGGACGAAACAAAAGTCGCGCCAGTCACCGTGGCAATATCTTCCAGCATCGCTTTCTTCCGGTCGCCGTATCCGGGCGCCTTCACTCCCAGTACCGTAAACACGCCGCGCAGTTTATTCACCACCAGTGTCGCCAGCGCCTCACCCTCAATATCATCGGCAATAATCACCATCTCTTTCTTGCCGCTCTTAATCGCTTTCTCCAGTAATGGCAGTATCTCATTGATAGAAGAAATCTTCTGGTCGGTAACTAAAATATAAGGGTCTTCCAATACCGCCTCCATCCGCTCCTGATTGGTCGCCATGTAAGCGCTCACATAACCACGGTCAAACTGCAATCCTTCCACAATGTCTTTCTCTAGTCCCAATGTCTGCGACTCCTCCACTGTTACCACACCATCCTTTCCCACCTCGTCAATCACCTCGGCGATAAGCTCCCCTATCTGCTCGTCGCGAGCGGAAATAGTTGCCACCTGCGCTATTTCCTCCCGTCCGGAAATCGGTTTGGAAAGTTCCTTTAACTTTTTAAGCGCCGCCTCATACGCCTGATTCATGCCATGATGAATCCCCACTGGGTCTACTCCAGAAGCAATATTTTTAATGCCTTCTCTTATCAACACCTGCGCTAACACCGTCGCTGTCGTCGTGCCGTCGCCGGCCGCGTCGTTCGTCTTGGAGGCCACCTCCTTAACCAGCGCCGCGCCTATATTTTCAACCTTGTCCGGCAACTCAATCTCCTTGGCAATCGTTACGCCGTCGTGAGTAATAACCGGATTGCCAAAACCGCGGTCAATCACCACCGCCCGCCCCTTCGGACCCAGCGTCACCTTAACCACGTTCGCCAGCGCGTCCACTCCTTTCTTCAGCGCTTCCCGCGCCTTCTCATTAAATAAAATTTGTTTTGCCATACTTTATTGATTAGAAATTTAGTAATTTATTGATTATTAATTCGTCATTCCGGAATTTTTGAGTACTACTCCAAAATTCCGAGTATATCATCTTCCTGCACCACCAGATATTTTTTATCTCCTTCCTTAAATTCCGTCGTGCTGTACTCGCTGAAAATAACTTTATCTCCCTCTTTAACCGACATCGGCAAACGTTCTCCCTTCTCGGTAAGCTTTCCCGGCCCCACCGCTATTACCGTCCCTTTTACCGGCCTCTTCTCTGACGTCTCCGGCAAAACAATTCCCGATGATGTCGCCGCCTCCTCCTTCGCCGGCTCTATTACCACCCGATTTCCTAATGGCTTTATCATATTTATCCAATAATGCTTGTTAATAATTAAAAACGACCTGTTTCACACCCAACTTTATACACCAGAACAGTATAAACATATTTCAAAAAATGTCAAATTAAGTCGCGTCCCTATTTGTTTTGATAAATATATCCCTCTTGTTTCAGCCACTCTTCTATCCTTCTTGTATCCGGATGAAATTCCAACTCTGTCCAGTCATAATGCATCCGCGGTTTGTATCCCATATCCTCCGCCGCGCTCTGCGCTATTCGCTTCAACTGCCAAATTCCTAATCGCCGCTCCAGCCAATTACCAAACCGCCCGCCCATAACTCTCTCCGTGGCTCTTTTTAACCATCTTCGCTTTCCGCCCCGCCACCGTCCGTCATCTCTAAACTCCCCCGCTCTAGCCCACCTATTCGCCGCCAAAAACTTGTTTATTTCCTCCCGCTTTCCATAAACCGGTACCAGCCGCCGATACAATTCCTCCCAGTAAACATTATATGGCGGCCGCAAACAATACAACTCCGCCGTCACAAAATGGTTCAGGCAAAACCGATTATGAGTTGTCTGGCTATTTCGCCGCTTCCGCCATCCCATCCCCGCTAAAATCATCGTCAAAAAAAATCTCCCCGTAAAAATTCTCCTCGTCTTCATTCCCAAAATCAAATCAAAATCCGACTCTATCCGCGCCGTCCCCATCGCCATGCTTCCCGCGACCATTGCCACCTCCACGAATGGCATCCACTCAAAAACCGCCGCCCGCCGGCCAAGTACACGCCACTTCTTGTCCCTCTCCACCTCCAGTCTCTTCCGCTCTATTTCTTCCATCCCCGCTATTATACAACAACTATCACCCTGACATCACCTTTTTATACTCTATCCACTTATAAAACAACGGGAACCGGTCATTTTATAAGCCAAATTGGATTGGAGCGAATATTATCCGCTTTAAGCGAATAGCGGAGCCAGTGGTAATGGGGAGAATATTGCCTGAACTTTATATTTTTTCCTCCCGCCCTACTCCTCCCTCGGCCTCTCCAGCATCTCCGGCTCCACTCCCGCCGACTGCCCGCTTATTTTCAAAACGTCCTTATCAATCTTCCCCAACTCCTTGTAAGCGCTGTTGTAAGAATTAACCGTCGTCGCCAAATTATTCCCCACCTTCTTAAAATATTCCTCATAGCTCCCAATATGCCGACCCAAATCCTCCACCCGCTTCCTTATCTCCTGCGCCGACTTCTCAATCTCCATTCCCCGCAACCCCTGCAAAATTGTCTGCAGATACGCGTGGAAAGTCGTCGGCGAAATTATAATCACGTGCTTTTCCTTAAAGGCGTACTCAATCAAGTCCCGCGTATTCGCTTTTATCGCCCCCACCTGGTTTACTAACAAATCATAATAAATCCCCTCCGCCGGTATAAACATAAAGGCAAAATCAGTCGTGTTCTCTTTCGGCCGGATATATTTTGACGTCTCATCAATTCGCTTCTTCAAATCCATCTTAAAAACTTTCTCCAGCTCCTCCCGCCTCCCCGGCTCGTCTTCTTCCACAATCCGATTGTAATTTTCCAGTGAAAATTTTGAGTCCACTGGAATAATCTTGTCTTTCACGAAAATCGCCGCGTCCACAATTTCCCCGTCCGCGAACTTGTACTGCAACTGATAGGCGTTTGGCGGCAGCACATTTTTTAGCACCGCCTCCAGAAAATACTCGCCCAAAATTCCCCTCTGTTTCGGATTTTTCAAAATATTTTCAAAACTTTTCAACTGGTCGGCAAACCCCACTACTTGGCGGTTGGTCTCGTCCAGTTTTGTCAGCTTCTCCGTCACCTCCCGCACAATTCCCAAACTGCTCTTAAATTGTCTCTCCACCGCCTCCGCCGAGTTCCGCATCCGCTCATCCAGCGCGTGCGTCATTCCCTCCATCTGCTTCTGCAACAAAATAAGCGAAGTGTCATCTTTCTTCTCCTCCGGCCTCGCCTGCCCTTTTCTTACCTCCCACCCTAACCACCCCACCACCCCCACCAGCGCCACCACCGCCACATTTAAAACAATTTCCATAGTCCCTATATTCTACTCCTTTTCCCTTCCCCCTCAAACTTGACAATTAAGTGATAAATATC
>ERZ1292629.1334-Hain-H43-01um-R1-1334-length-24552-cov-5_pt1 | contig 24552 bp, 21 predicted proteins | sample MGYA00564399_ERZ1292629 | MGnify/ENA primary metagenome ERZ1292629 (study PRJEB36523, sample SAMEA6512636) | groundwater metagenome | collected 2019-01-08 | study: AquaDiva: Metagenomics assemblies of 32 groundwater samples | reverse complement strand
ACCAACTAGCTGATCGGGCCTAAGCCGATCCCAAAGCAGCTTGCGCTTTTACTCTTGCGAGACCATCGAGAATTACCTCACCTTTCGATGAGCTATGCTCGACTTTGGGGTACGTACTAGGGTGTTACTAACTCGTTCGCCACTAACTTACTTCATCCGTCATCTTGATGTAATCTCAACTTCTTCAAAAATAAGTTCGTTCGACTTGCATGCCTTATCCACGCCGCCAGCGTTCATCCTGGACCAGGATCAAATCCTCATAAAAAGTATCAAGTGTATTTACTGCCGCGAATCAAAAAATTTGAAACGCGACGATAACAAATGATACTGGAATATTCCACCACAACCGAAGTTTTGGCGGAATGCTCAAAACTAAAACAAAAATTTCTTGGTCAATGACTTTAAAATTGTTGAAAGTTTTGATTGGGACAACTAAAAAAATCTTATTTATTGTACTGACATTTATATATTAAATTTTAAAAGAGCTGTCGGGGGGCCCGACAGCTCTTTTTTCAAAGACTGTTTTTTATAGCTCAATAATTGCTATCGGACCTCATGGTACAGGGCTATTATATATACCTATTCGGACTTGTCAAATTGAATAAGGTGTGTATAATAATCAACTAATAACCGATAACTATTAACAAAAATAGCCATGAAAAAAGACATTCATCCTAAATATTTTGAAAAAACGCCGGTGCGGTGTGTTTGCGGAAATAGCTTTACCATTGGCTCAACCCAAGAAAAAATCAATGTGGAAATCTGCTATAAGTGTCACCCTTTTTACACGGGTGAGGAAAAATTAATCGACACTGCCGGCCGAGTAGAGAAATTTAAAGCTAGAAAAACAAAAGCTGAATCAGCCCTGAAAAAAGTTAAAAAAGCTCACGTGAAGAAGATAAAAAAATAGAAACTTTTAAAGGTTTCTATTTTTTTATTCTACATCTCTTCTAATGTTTCAATACCTAAAAGTGAAAGTCCCTGCGCTAGAACATTTTTAAAGGCGGCAGTGAGCGATAATCGGGTGGCGCGGATTTTTCCCTCGGCCTCCAAAACCGGCAGGTTGTGGTAGAAAGTGTTAAAGTCCTGCGAGAGTTCAATTAAATAATTGGCTAATTTAGCCGGGTCATATTCTTCAGCGATATCAGATAAAATTTTGGGAAAGTTTATAAGACCGAGAATAATTTTCCATTCTTGGGTGTCGCTTACTAAAATCTCCCGAGGTTTATTTATTTTTTTGGCTTTTCGCAAAATACTCGCGGCTCGTGCGTAAGAGTATTGCAAGTAGGGCCCGGTCTTGCCTTCAAAAGAAAGAGAGGCCTTGGGGTCAAAATAAATTGGCGTGGTCTTGCTGGCAATCAAGAAATTAAATTTAAGCGCTCCCAAACCGATAATTTCAGAACGTTTTTTAAGTTCAGTTTCTTTGAGCTTGGGATAGCGTTCCTTGAGTGAGTCATAAGCCAGCTCAACTATTTTTTTAATTAATTCGTCGGCGTCCACCACTTTGCCCTCGCGGGACTTAAGTTTGCCCTCGGGCAGATAAACCAACGCATAGCTTAAATGATAAAGTTTGTCGGCATTAGGAAATTTAAGCAGTTCAAAAATAGCAAAAAGCTGGCGAAAATAATAATCTTGCTCTGAACCGACGCAGTAAAGAGAGCTGGTGATTTTGTATTCTTTGGCCCTGAGCGCGGCCAGATTAATATCTTGGGTGATATACAAACTGGTGCCATCAGAGCGTAAAACCACTTTATCATCCAATGGATTTTGTTTGCCGTTTATAATTGGCCAAACTTCAGGGTGCTTTGAAAGCGGGGCGATGATGGCACCGCTTTTATTTTTATAAAAAATTCCTTTTTTTAAAGCTTCAAAAATAATTTCTTTGCCAGCTTGATAAATCTCGCTTTCGTAATAATGTTTGTCAAAATTGAGCCCAAGTTTTTTATAAGTGTTTTCAAAACCTTTGTAGACCCAAGAATTCATTTTTTTCCAAAGAACGCGAATTTTCCTATCATTATCTTCCCATTTTTTTAAAAGCTCGCGAGCTTGCTTCATTAACGCGGATTCTTTATCAAAATCCTCTTTTATTTTTTCTTTTTTATCATGTTCCAGTTTTTCAAAATCCAGATTTTTGTTTCTCTGCCAGGTTAGAAATTCTTGATTATATTCTTGGCTAAAGCGAACGTAGTATTTTCCAACCAAATGGTCGCCTTTAAGATTCGCGGAGGCGGGTGTTTCATTATTCCCCCATTTCAAATACGCAAGTATGGATTTAATAATGTGAATGCCGCGGTCATTTATAATGTCATTTTTAAAAACCCGACTGCCTTGAGTTTTTATAATTTCAGAGACCGAAGAACCGATTAGTCCGTTTCGAATATGGCCAATGTGAAGCGGTTTATTGGTGTTAGGCGAGATATATTCCATCATCACGAATTCCTTGGATTTTGATTTGGAATGCCCGTATTTATTTTTTTCTTTTAAAACTTCAGCCAGTGCTTTTTTTGATATCTGATTGCGGTTCAGATAGAAGTTAAGATACGGTCCGACGGCAACGGCTTTTTCAATAAACTCGGTTGCGGAAATTTTAGCGGCCAGGTCACTCGCGACTTTTGCGGCTGGGGTTTTTAATTCTTTAGAAATTTCAAAACATAGGAAGGAATAGTCCCCTAGTTCCGCCGAAGGTGGAGTGGTTAAAATAATATTACTGACTTTAACTTTCCCTTGGCTGGCTCTCGCAATTTCTTGGACAAGGTGGCTTAAAATTTTCTCCGCGGTTCCTATAGATTTCATAAATAGAATCTATTTAAGATTAAAATTTTTGTTTAGCTTAAGCAAATTTTAATAGTTTTTTGTGTTTCCTGACCAGAGCTTCTCCATTCTCTAATTCGCGCGAATTAGAGAATGGAGAAAAGGTGGCGGACAATGGATTTTTGATTTTTGGATATAGCGTAAAACATCTGTAAACTTCGCTGTTCTTTTTCGATAATGTCTAAAGCAGTAAGAATGGCTAAGTGTTTTGAGGTGGCCTTGAAAGATAGATTGATTGACCGGGCGATTTCACCTACCGATGCCTCCCGATTATACTTTAGGTGTTTTAATATAGCCAAACGGCGTTTATTGGCTAATGCCTTCAAAACTTTTTCAAGTTCTTTCATAATTATTATTCTACTTTATATCCCTAATTCGCGCGAATTAGGGATATAAGGAAAATAAAATTTGCGGCGCCGACTACGTCTTTCTTAATTTTACGTAAAAGGTCGAGCCTTTTCCATCTCCTGATGATTCCGCCCAGATTTTTCCGTTGTGCGCGTCAATAATGCTTTTGGCGATATAGAGGCCGAGGCCCGTGCCTTTGATTTCGCGCTTGATGCGTTCATCGCGGACAAATTCTTGGTTAAAAAGATTAGGCAAAAGAGTGGGTGTGATTCCAAGGCCAGAGTCCGAAACCGAGAAAATCACGTAGCCGCCAGAATTCTTTCCTCCAGAGGAGGATCCTCCTTCGGAGGAAGTTTCTACTTTCACAAAACCCTGCGGAGTGTATTTAATGGCGTTTTCAATTAGATTTTGAACGACTTGTTTTAATTTTTGCGGGTCAGCGCTCACGCTGGCTTCGGTTAGAGAGGTAAAGGTGAATGCCAATTTTTTGCCTTCGGCTTGGACTTTTAGGGAATCAAAAACGCCTTGGACCAAGTCCTTTAGCTTAACGGTTTCAAATTTATATTCCATCCTCCCCTCCTCCACTTTTCGTAAATCAAGCAAGGTGTTAATCAGGTCAATCAGCTCATCCGCCGAGCCCTTCATCTTGCCAAGGGTTTCTTTAACTTTGTCGCTCACCGGACCATAGAGACCTTCAATTAAGATACTCGCGAATTGTTTAATAACCGCGAGCGGGGCTTTAATTTGATGAGAGGCAAAAGAAAGAATTTGGGTTTTAAAGCGGCTTAAACTTTCGAGTTCGGTGTTAGCTTTTTTGAGCTGTTCAGTTAGTTTTTGTAATTCTTCGCGCTGTTCGACTTCTCTTAAAACGCTTTTGATGAGGAGAATGCCGAATCCAAGAACTAGCAAAAATATTCCAGACCTAAATACTAATGTGAGTGGGTCTTTTGATAATATAACTTCAAATAAGGATGCTACAGAGAGTAAGAAGGCAACGATTTCAGTAGTTATAACTTTTATGCTTAATAGATGATGCCTAAATATGGCGTAGGAAGTTAATGCCACGAAAGGAAATGTAAATACAGCGCCCAGAGGTACAAATCTTGGATTTTTTAAAATTATTGGAAATATAAAATTAAAAATGATGTGTAAAGTAAAAGTAATAGAGACTCCGGTGATTATGAATTTAAAAGGTATTCTTTCTTTTTTCTCAACCTTCAACATTCTTTTTGATAAAATAATTATCCCACTAAGAATAAGAGTAACAACAACTATGCCAAAAACAGCGATACCTGGGCCGGGGCTTATAACAGCTACGTTTCCAATAGAAGAATCGGTAACTTGATGCAGGACTAGTGGAGTAAGGGTAAGTAAAGAAGTAAGTCCTACTACGGGTAAAATTATTGATCTATAAAATTTAGGAAATTTAATTTTTTCTAAAGGAAAGACAAAAAATAATCTAAAAATTAAGAAAGAATATAAAACCGAAAAAAACATGTGCAATCTAGTAATAAGCAAAATAACCTCAGAGGACTGGAATTGATATATTAAATAATTGGAGACACTCCAAAAAAATGCCGAAATTGAAAAAGTTAAAAACGTTCTATTTGTCGAACTATTCTTATTGTTGAAGAAAACTGCAAATCCAAGAATACAAATACCGGCAATGGATATACCCACAGAAAGGAGATCTAAATTGACTAATAATCCAAATTTTCCCATATTAACTATTTTCAAAACTTATTACGGGAGGAAGACGTAAAGATTTATATGCTTTCTTTTTTGCGTATCCTATACGAAAAAGCATTGAAATATTATTGTTAGTTACACCGAATTCTTCAGTTATTTCTTGAAAAGCCCTCTGAATCATAGCTGAATGCATTTCCGAAAAACTTTCTTTGTCTCCGGCCATTAATCTTTGAATGAAAAAAATTATCCCTGTAACTGCTTGTATGCTCAATCCCAAGCTCGTGGCTTCTAGCCAAACTCTCTGCATGGCCCTCCCAGTAGACACATAGTCCTCGGGTGTATTGCCTTTAGATAGTATAACTCCAATCGCACCAACCTTACTATATAGTTTAATATTTCCCTTAGCAGCAATTTTAGAGAATCCGAATTTATTAAAGATTTTTACCTTTCCCCAACTTCTGAGTAATTTGAAGATCTTTTCGATTGGTGGCGGGAGAGCTAATTCCTTGATATAAAAGCCGGATTTTTTTTCTTGGCTCTCTTTTTCATTCCAAATTATGTGATGAAATAGAAAGTCATGTAATTCCTTGTTTTCAAAAAGAAGACGATCACTCAAGGATAATGATTTGCCTAATTTATCTTTCTTTTTCTGATCCGAAATTAATTTTAGTTCTATTCCATTTATTTTTTGAGCGGCCGTAATTAATTTATTTTCCTGTTCGGGATTTAATAATGTATTTTCATAAGGATTCCTATTGCTAACTCTTTTGTTAATAAAAGGAAATAACTCGTCTTTTTTTTCTTTTTCAAGTTTATTTAAAATCAACGTAGAAACATGATTAATATTTTGAGAGTCGGGAAATATTGCAACATCAACGCTATATCCAATTTCCTGAGCAGAAATTATTATATTTTCGATTAGGGCGCCGTGTGATATATAGGAGCCAAACTGATTGAAATTATATAAAGATTGATCTTTTTCTGGTAAATTAAAAATTTTTATTTTATTTTTTGAAATTATAAATCTCCATGGCTGACAATTTTCGCCAGAAGGTGCTGTTACGCCATACTCGATAATTTTTTTTATATCTTCAAACAAAGCCATATATCTTTCATTTATATTAATTATACCTAAATTAAGGTGAGGCACTACAAGTCGAATTTAATAAAGCTCGAAATCAGAAGTGAAATATTAGGTATGCTATAATTGCTAGGTTAGATTAGGATTCTAATTAAAATTAGATAAGTTTTGTTTTTTAAACTCTGATAATGGATATATTAAATTCAAGAAAAATTCATCGTTGGAAGATTTTGCGTTCAAAATTCGTATTTCGTAACCGATGGTACAAATTACGAAGAGATTCGGTTGAGATAAGGCCGGGGAAAATTATTGACGATTATTTTTTAGGAGTTTTCGAGAATGCAGTACACATCTTAGCTATTACCGATAAAAAAAAGATTATTATGGTTCGACAGTATAAACACGGAGCTGGAAAAGTCTTATTGGAAGTACCGGCAGGATATATGCGTAAAGGGGAAAAACCGCTGACGGCTGCGAAACGTGAGTTACTCGAAGAAACTGGTCATATGGCGAGAAGGTGGCGTAAGTTGGGGTTTTTTTATAGCAACCCAACACTTGAGAAGGGAAATGGAACCCATGTGTTTATAGCTGAAGGAGCAACACTTATAGCAAAACAAAATCTCGATATAACGGAAACGATAGAAGTTCATCTCTTTAGTCAAATGGAGATACTAAAAAAAATAACGACGAATCAGATAAAGGTTAGCCCAAGCACCCTTGCTATTCTTTTAGGTCTGCTCAAAAAGAAAAAGCTCCACATATAATACTATACGCAGAGCTAGAACAAAAACACGCCTGTTCCGCTAAAAAAGAATGGAACCTTGCTCCAATTCCTGGAGGTCTTTCGGCGTATCGATTGACCGCCAAAGTTGGTTAGTAGCGCGAAATGCAACTACCTGTCTTCTTTTCGCGAAAATCGAGATAGTCCTCTCTTCTTCTCCTTTTTCTGGTAGATCATCCAAAAACTCCCTAGAAGCAACGAAGATTCCGCTATTAACCCAATATGGTAGTTGCGGTCTCTCCCGGAATCCTACTAAGTAGTCATCATCAGCGACTTCCGCAATACCAAATGGCGAGCGATACGGAACTACTACAAGCGTAAGAAGGGGGCGCCGCTCACGATGCAGTTGCAAGACTTCACGAATAGGAATGTCGGTGATGATGTCTGCGTACGAAATGACTACTGGTTCTTTTTCTGAGGGAATTAGCTGCGCGGCTTTCTTTATTGCCCCACCTCTTCCAAGGGGTTCGCATTTAGTGACGAATTGAACATTTAATCTGGGTGGATAGTTTTTAGTTAAGGAGGTTATGATAACATTCTCCTTATAGCCGCATGCAACGACAACATCTTCTATGCCCTCCGAAGCAAGCCAAGCAAGGTGGCGATAAAGAATCGGTTTACCTAGAACTTCAATCATAGGCTTAGGGGTTTTTTCGGTTAGGGGTCGCAGTCTTTCTCCCCTTCCTCCCGCAAGGACAATTGCCCACATTTTTCCCTCCTTTCAAAGGATAGATACAAATCGAGGATTCAACTAGATACAGAAAGAGCCGTAAGAATAATAGAGTCAAAAAACGATGTTGTCAAAATTTGACAATATTATTGAGATAGCTACGATAAATAAAAAAATGGAATATCCAATTGCAGAGTTGGTTGATCGGGCAGCGATTTTTGCTATAAAAGCCGAAAATGGACTCCAAGTTGAATCACAAAGGGATTTACTATTAAAATCAGTGCCCGTCTCAGAAACAAAAAACTATTTGGAGTTGATAAGAATTCATCGCTTGATATGGACTAAAGAAGAAATGATAACTGTTAGTTATACAAAGAATGATTTCCTCGCGGCAGGAAAGATCTATAAGGAAATCAGAGAACTTAATATCAGGCGCCTAGAGATCAAGAACAGCATAGCTCTACGTTGTAATGGCTTCGAAGATAGGAAAAATTTTCCTCGGCTGTCTATCTCCTAAAAAATGTAGCTTTCTCCCATGAAATTATTATACGAACTAAAGTCCAAAAATTGATTTGAATTTCTCTATTGATTCGGTCCTCTTTTGAATTTCTTCGGGTGAATTGTAACCCGGCACTAATTTTTCGTCTAAAGAAATTAGAGCTCGGTTATTCTCAATAAGTTGATTATTAATAATGCGCCGCACGCAATAAGCCACTGCTGAACCATTTAAAAGCGCCGCTCCGCCAAGTTGAGGCCAAGAAACGATAGTTTTTCCGATCTCGGGCATTGATTCCCTAACTCGATTAGTTACTGTTTCAATACCAATATGTTGAGCGATAAGTTTACCGATGCTCATCTTGTCTAAACCAATAAGTTTTTCGTAAGTAACATCTCCCATGCGGCCATGAAAGAATGACGTGTTAGAATCTAAATCATATCTCTCTATATCGATCACTCCATTATCTCCATTATCCGCGGCCATCACCACTGCTAATCTGTTCTTCTTAGCTTCTTCTCTAATCAAAAATTTAACAGCCAGATTGTCCAGTTCATCAATCATAATATCAAGCTTTGGAGGCCCTAAGAAAAATTGGGAGATATTTTCTTTAGTTAGACCATCGGAAAACAATTCGACTTCGGCATAGGGGTTAATTTGATAAATTTGCCGCGCGGTCATTTCTATTTTCTTCAATCCAAGATTTTCTACTCCGGCTCGAATGCGATTAGTATTGGTTAGAGCTAAGGTATCAAAATCAGCTAAACGAATTCGCCTCCCCCCACCTTGAAGAACGATAGCTAAAGCCACGCTATTGCCAACGCTTAACCCTCCAATACCGATAGTCGAGTTATAAAATTTTCCCTGTTCTTCCGCATTAATTAAATTTTTATTACGCGCAGTTCTAACTAACTGGAAATCTTTATCATCCAAAATATGGACAACGGTTGAAATCCAGGGAAAATAAACCCACCGGCCGGTTTTAATTAATGAATTCTGCTTTTCTTGGTCGGAAAAATGATTTTCAAATTCGTCTTTAAAATTAGGGTTAAAAACTTTATCGGGATTATTAACGGCAAAGAGTTCGTGAAGTTGTTCTTTAAAATCATCAACTATGTGCTGAATTTTATTTTCGGATAGCAAAGAAATAAATAATCTCTCGTCATCTTGACTACTTAAATCAAAAATCTTTGGTTTTGAATCCGCTACTACTTTTGATTTTTGTTTTAGAATTTCCGTGAGTTCCATTATTTTAAGATTTTTTTACCCATTTTTGTTTAATACCGGGTTTGAAATGTAAATTATGTTCATGGGGCCAGAAAAAAACCCGGGGCCTAACTTTATGGGGCACCGATGAGTAATTATTCCTATATTCAGCGTTTTTAAGTAATAAGCTGTCAACAACTAAATCATGGCACAATTTTCTAAGATACTTTGATGATTGAACCTTAGGCTTTAATTCAATATGAACCTCCATAAACTGATTCTGTTTTTTATTATATTTTGTCATAATAGTAAATTTTCCCGTGACAAATTTTTCGAGCTTATCGTGCTGTATGGCTTCTCTAATATGCTCTGGATAAATTATGGCCCCGTATAATTTAGTCGACAAATCTTTGCGCTCGTACACATAAACAAACGGAATTTCCGAAATGCTTTTATCAGCTCCGATTTTTCTGGCTTCTTTTTTTAAATCAACTCCATTCGATTTTAGTTTTTCTTCGAGTTCCGAAAAATTCATCACCCCGCCATGATCACCAATCGCGTAACGAATAAGGGGAATAGTGTTATCACCAGTTAAAAGGATGTCTTCGCCCGCAGCTTCGAAAGTCATAAAAAACGGATTATATTGGGCTAAAGTCGGGGTCTTGTGAATGTCCGAAAAAATCTCGCGGAAAACTTTTTGGTTCTTTAGGGCCAGCCGTCGAACTAAAATAGATGTCGGCGTTTCATAAGCCATCGCGCCGATATCCGCCGTACCGTAAATGTTTAAAGTGTCTAAAACCGGATTTCGAACTCCACCATTTTTAACAACATAATCTCTAAATTTCTCGTTAAAGGCCTCCGCCGCAAAAAGCAATCGCAAATTCAAACGCCTCAAATTAATTCCCCTCTCCGGCGCTTCATCAATAATATCTTTTATAAAAGGCGGATAACCAATCAAAATTGTCTCCCGATAATGCGGAGCAAGATTTTTTAACGCGTGGAAAATCTCTGGCTTATTAATGCCCGGCGTAATAATCGAAACTGGCAAGCCACTCCTCTCCGCGGCTATTTCAAAGGCCTTGTAAGTAATAAGCCCGCCAATCCAAACGCCCATCCCAAAACCGACAATCACTAAGGTCGGCCCGCCGGTGCCATAAGAACTGTTATTTAAAAATTCTTCGGCCAAAATCGAGTACTGCCAGTCCAGTTTTTGCTCACGCGGAAAATAAAACGGCTCGCCGGTTGAGCCAGAGGTTGAAGTAAAAACAACTGGTTTATTAATATTGCCTTCCCAAGAAAGTTTTTCTAAAGGATACGCCCGAAGATATGTCTTTTTATCCGTAATGGGCAAAAGCTCAAAATCTTTAAAAGTTTTGATTTTAGCGGGATTAACCCGATGTTTTTTTAAAAAATCCTTGTAAGCCGGAACTCGGCTTGCGGCCGCGCGAAACAATTTAATCGTTCTCGATTCCCTTTCGTGAGACCAAAACGCATCCCCCTTCGTTCTTACAAAACGGAGGATTTTGTCGGCTGAAAATTTATCACTAAAGCCGCCAGACACAAGATTAATTATATAATCTTATCGGCTTTTTTGGAAGATTCTCTCGGCCATTAAATCGGCCACTATATCTGGCGATTTTTTGAGTTTCTTGGATAGGTTAATGATTTTTTGAGTTGTTCGCCGAATGGCCTTAGTTTTATCTATAACCCATTTGCGACTGAAGCCGCCTTTTCTAAGTTCGCTCACAACATTAATAAGCCCGCCGGAATTAGCAATATAATCAGGAACATACAAAATCCGCCTTCTATAAATACTATCGCCCACTTTATTGTGGGCCAGTTGATTATTGGCGCCCCCACAAATTATTTTACATTTCAAATCTTTAACATTGTTCTCAGTCAAATCAATGCCCATCGCGCAGGGCGCGTAAACATCCACTTTTTGTTTGTAAATAGTTGCGGGCGCCACAATTTTAACCATTGAAAAACACCTTTTAGTTTTTCGCAATACGGTTTTATCAATATCCGCCACAAAAATATCTCTTCCACCAGCTTTATAAATCAATTCCAAAAGATGATAGCCAACTTTGCCCAAGCCTTTAATCGCAAAACTCCGGCCGTAAAATTTATCGCTCCCAAAAACAGATTTCAAAGCGGCCTGCATAGAATAAAAAACCCCGAGCGCCGCCCAGGGGCTCGGGTCGCCAGCTAAGTTTTGGTGTCCAATCAGAAAGGGACTTTTTTTACTCAAAATGTTTACATCTTGTTGGGTAATGCCAACGTCTTCGCCGGTATAAAAAGAACCTTTGAGTAAATTAATTTGTCCGGCGAAGGCGTTTAAAAATTTAGTTGTTTTCGGAAATTTAGGATTGGCCATAATCACCGCCTTGCCGCCGCCGTGTGGCGCGCCGGCCAAAGCGCATTTATAAGTCATGGCCTCCGATAGCCGCAAAACATCGCGGAGCGCTTCCTCTTTTGATTTGTAATTAAAATAACGCGTGCCTCCAACCGCTGGACCTAAATTAGAATTATGAATCGCAACAAATCCTCGCAAGCCGGTTTCGGAGTCGTTGAAGTATGAAACTAGTTCGTGATTATCAAACTCCGGCAGTTTGGAGATTTCCATTTATTTAATTTTACGCCGTTTGGAGTATTAAAAAAAGCCCGAGCAAGCAAAAGCGCGCTCGGGCTGATTTTTTAGTGTATAATTGTATTAATGGACGAAAATAATCTACCTGAGATAAAACGAGAAATAGAATTAATCAAAGAACGTAATAAACGAGTTGAATCAGATAAAATCTGGGAGACAAGCTACACGCGCCGAATCTTATTAACGACTTTTACTTATCTAGCTGTCGGAATTTACTTGGACGCAATCAACATTTCAAATGCCTGGTTAAATGCAATTGTTCCTGCAGTTGGGTTTATGCTTTCAACTTTAGCGCTACCTTTTTTCAAAAGAGTTTGGACAAAATACATTTTCAAAAATGGGTTGACAAATAGTTAAATATATCATAATAATAAAAATAGAAAATCTATAAAACAGCGAGGTGATTGAATGACTACCAAAAAAGCCCTACTCTACAGTTTTGGCATTACCGTGGTTTCCGTTGTCTTGCTCGCTTTGGGAAATGGGATGCCGACGCCGGAAGCATTTCTAATGACTGGCGTTGCGATGTTCCTAGTGGCCTTTCTTGTTCTGCGAATTTTTGTACCACTGCTTGAATCTGGCAACAAAAATCGCGTAAAGTGATCCACGGAAACAAAACAAAAAAACCGGTATTCTAAAATGAATGACCGGTTTTTTATATCCCTATCAATATTTCTATTTTAATTTTTGGGCAGGGTAACCTTAAATTCAAAAATCGTAGTTTTGCCAGTGATGATTTTAAACAGGTTTTCGATAAAGTCGCCGCCTGCGTAGCCGATAACTATGGCCAAAGCCGGTGTAATTGATGGCAGACCCAAAAACGAAATACCCAAGTCCTTGGTCACCCAAGCGGCGATTAACCCCACCGCGCCCGAGATGCCAACGCTAAGGGCAAAATAGTTAAACATAAACGCGGTGTTTTTATAGGAACTGCGGTATTTAAGATAGCCGACCAGTCCCCTAACTGCTCCGCCTACAAACCCAAAAATAATCACTAAAAGTATATTGGACATAAATTTTTTTAAAAAATTTAAAATAATGAAACTGACCTTTGTTTTATTATAGTATGTTTGGGGTTGGGGGTAAACACTTACTACTTAAAATTTTCGATTTAAATTTGCTGTTATTATTCATATTGCGTCATAAATTCACAAAATTTATACCCCATTTCAGTAAGACGAAATTTTAATGTTGGTTCAAATTCATGTTGCAAACGATCCATTTCATATCTTGATGATATTAATCCTAAAGATTCTAAATTATTTTCGTATTTTAAAACAACTGAATCCATATCGCCATAGCCCATTTGCTGAGCTATGACTCTTCTCCAAGCTTTGCGACCTCGTTTACCATGTTCTATTCCTTGCTTCAAAACTGCTTCTGAAAATTTGTTTTGCGCTATTTCAAAATTTGCTTTTAGTATTAAAATTTCTGTCGCATTTAATCTTTTTGCAGTTTGTAAAAATTCATAAGCAAATATTTCGTCTTGTTCAGTTGCATTTTTGCTTATACCAGAGAAAAAAATGGATTTGAGAATTTTCATTCGATCTTCATCTGGAATTTCTTTACCAATAAATTTGATGAGATCAATTAAGGAAGCTTTTGGTTTATTAGTAACAAAAGATTTGGTTTTCACTTTATTTAATTCTTTTTGACTCCTGTAATCACTTAAAAATCTTGAAATTGTTCTGGTGGCTAAATTCTGTAGTATTTTAGTAAGAGGAATAATTGGATCATTTATAATCGCTGGATCTAAAATTTTAGGAAATTCTATTGCAGAATCTTGTGCTAATTGAATTAGATTATTCTTAATACCTCCTGGTTTTTTAGACCTACTATTCATAAAGATTCATGCTAATATGGTTTTAATTTACTCTATTTTGTGGATAACTACTACTTTTACACTTTCTATTTATTTTCTATAATATCAATATGGTAACAAAAAAGCAAAAACAAGTCCTGGATTTTATAACTGATTATCAAGGGCGAAAAGGGTACTCCCCCACGCTTCACGAGATACGCAAGAAATTCAAACTTGCCTCTGTTTCAACTGCCCATTTCCATGTCTCCAAACTCCGTGACTTGGGATATTTATCGAAAGGAGAAAACAAACCGCGATCTATCAAGGCCTTAGGCAACGAGACAATGATGAAGATTCCACTTTTAGGTACTATTTCCGCCGGACAACCTATTGAAGCAATTCAAGATAGAGAAACGATTGCGGTACCAAAAAGTAAAGTCCCCGCCTCATCTGAAATTTATGCTCTCCGAGTAGTTGGAAATAGTATGGTTGATGAAAATATCAACGATGGCGATATTGTTTTAGTGCGTCAACAAGAGACCGCTGAGAATGGCCAAAAAGTAGTTGCTTTGATAGATAATCACGGAGCGACGCTTAAGAAATTTTATAAAGAGCGAGGATATATACGCCTACAACCAGCCAATAAAAATATGGAGCCACTCATATTCCGAAATGGTCGGGATGTTGCGATACAGGGAATAGTGATTGATGTGATTCGGGAGGAAGGAAATTCTACAATCGAATTACCAGAATATAAAAAACAAGAGAAATACAATGATCTTCCACTGAATAAAATTATATGCGGTGACGCAGTGGAAGTAATGAAAAAGTTTCCTTCAAATTCAATAGACATAGTGATTACCTCTCCTCCGTACGATGCGGTTCGTGATTACAAAGGATTTTCCCTTGATCTACACGCATCTGGCAAAGAAATATATCGGGTTCTAAAAAACGGCGGAGTGGTGGCTATGGTAATTCAAGATCAAACAAAAAACTTTGGAAAATCGCTAACCTCTTTTAGGACAATAGTTGATTGGTGTGATAGTTTTGGCTTCAAGCTTTTCGAAACCGTGATTTATCGTAAATATGGAGCAGAGGGCGCGTGGTGGAATAAAAGATTCCGTGTTGATCATGAGTATGTTCCGATATTTTTAAAAGGTGAGAGACCACAACATTTCAACAAAGAACATCTAAAAATTCCTTCAAAACACGGCGGCAAAACAATGACTGGGGGAGGCACCCGTCTTACAAATGGAATTCGTATAGATACACGCTCTATTAAAATTAACCTAATGAAATGTCGCGGAACTATTTGGGAATACCTAACAGCTGGCGACGGAAGCCGCCTAAAACATCAGCACCCGGCCACTTTTCCAAATCAACTTCCATATGATTTTATTAGTTGTTTTACTCCAAAAAACGGAGTTGTATTAGATCCTTTTATTGGAAGTGGCACAACTGCCGTTGCGGCAAAAAATTTAGGCTACAAATATATTGGAATTGACATCGCGCCTGACTACTGCGCTATTGCCGAAAAACGGATAAAAGAAGAGTGCGCTCAAACATCAAGTAGAATGTTTTAAAAAACTTTTTTGCTGTCAATTGTAAATTCAATACTGTTCCTGCTAATAATCGCTAAAGATATGGGGTTTTGAGCAAGGAGTGAATTATAGCGTGCTTTTCCTGGCTTTACGCTACCCTTTTTAAAGGTAGCGATCCGATAAGGACCCCAAGACCAATGAGTAGGTGTAAATGCCCATCCTGTTTTATCCGCAAGCATTCTCAAAAATGTTTCGGCCTGCGTTTTTGTAGTTGTTTTTAATTGATGCGTGTGAGAATCGATATTGGTTATATTCCCCCGAGAATCGGAAATCTTAATCTTGTCGCCACCACGCTTTCCTCCACCGATAACGTTGATTTTTGAAAATAAATCCTTCAACTCAATCATCAATTCATATGTTGAATAATGCCGATCTAAAAATACTTTTTGGAGGGGATTGTTTGCACTATCTACGCCCAAGAAATCCAACCAACCCAAACAATTTTCTGGGTAATTAAATTGATTCTTGAAAGTCCCATCAGTATATAACAGCGGACTTACTGCTTTTTTTGCAATTGAAATGCTGCGATTTTGACCTAGAATAGAAAGTAAAATATGAATTGTTCCAAACGGATATTTGGATTTGAAATCATTCTTGAAATCATAATTTCTTAAATTATTCGCCGCTATAGAGTTTTCAAAATTATTCCAATTTAGTGGCAAATCTGCCTTGTCGTACATAACCATATGCTGTCCAACGCTACGAATACCTGAACGAAATATTTCCATGTCTAAGAAAATACATTTTTTATGATTAATATCTTCTTCAACAACAAGAACTTTGCCGTCATAAAATCCGCGAATCTTCCACCCTAAATAATGAGACATAAATAAACCGCACAGAAGGCCATCGCTATCTGGACTTAAAATACAATCCTGATCACGCTCAACTACCCAAGGGTATTTCTTTAGTAAAGCACCGTAATCAATTCCTATTGAGGAATTTTGATTCATATTATTACTTTGAAAGAATAATCATAGAAGGCAGAGAGCTTGAACCCATTATTAAATCATTAACCAGTATTTGCTTAAGCGGAACGGGAGATTTTTTATTTAAAATATCCGTGGCCCAAGCCCGAAGATCTTGGCTTGAGTCCTTATCTTGCAAAATTGAAATCGCGATTTGAACATAATCGCGGTCAAGATTTGAGTGTTGAATCGAGGTCTGAACCACCCACCCGCCAATGCCAATAACGAGCGGTATTAAAAGCAACGCAATTGATTTTATAATCTCAGCGGTTTTATTCATCGATTAGATTTTGTTAATAAAGAATGAATTCAGAAAATCAATCGTCCTGAGGAGCCATTAGCGACGAAGGATTACTTTTAATTTCATTCTTAATTTACTCTGTTTTAATGGGGTGTCAACCAACTCCGTACCGAAACATTCTCACATTCTTAAGAATGTGAGAATGTTTTCAAACAAAAAAGGCGGCTACATAATACCTACTCATCACCCCTTTTCTTCTTTCTTATATTCAAGCAATTTCTCGGCCGGAGATATGCCGCCGATAATTTTGTGCGGAAAATAATTCCAAGCGTCAGTTACTAATTCAAGAATATTGCTCAATTCCGAAGCATCGCCGCCGCGATCAAACATCGCGACGACCTTCGTCATATCATCAGAGTCCTTCTCGTTATAAATAACGTCTTTAATATCCTCAATTCCAAAATCACTACCGCTTTCTTTAAGCATCTCCAAAAGCTCCTTCTCTATTTCTTTCCGCCGCTCAAAGATTTTTTCTTTTGATTCAACTTCCATCGAAGAAAGTTTTTAGGGATTAAGCGAATTTCGTAATTTCGGATTTATTAAAGAATAATAATATTCCCCGGAACGACAGTGCCGAATGGACGGGTTGAGGAAGTGGGCGTTTGAGGTTGGCTTGGAGGCGGGTTTTGAATGGTCGGTTGCGGTGTTGAGACCGGAATATACATCGATTGGCCCTGCTGAACGGTTAGATTTTGTGGATTGATTGATTGTTGGGCTTGAACTTGCTGCTGAAGTATTTTTACCTGTTCCAGGAGCGAATTAAGTTGTGTCTGTAAAGCAGAAGGATTGGTCTCGATTTTTTGGATGGAGATTGAGGTTGGAGTTTCGGTGGATTGGAGTTTAAACGATGTCGGTTGATTTAGCCCAATTGAGACATCTTTTTGAATTGGGGAAATGTTTATTTTAGCTCGTGTTTTTGGTCCTAAATAACCAGAAGCGGGTACAATTCCTTCTCGCTTTTGAAAATCAATAACGGCTTTTTGAGTTAAGTTGAAGAAATTACCTGTGACGGGTCCAGTATAGAGATTTTCGCTTTTCAAGAATTCCTGGAGAAGACGAATGTCTTGGTCGGCTTGCATACCAAATTTCAAATCTTTAGTGAAAGTTTCGGCGCTGACCGAAGAGATAAAAATGGCCGATGCTAAAATAATTGTTGATAGAAAAATAATTTTGCGCATGATTTTTTTATTGTGTTTTGATTGGTTTTTATTTTATTGAGCGACAAATTAATAATGCGACCTTTTTGTTATTAATTACCCTGTGGTAATTTTTCTCTTTCTATAGAATCTACCCATACGCTACCAGTTCGTTTTTCTTGATAGGTTACGTCCCCACTTTCATTAATTTCTCTATATTCATAATTCTCACTGCGAGGTTGACCAAATAATCCTATAGTTTTTTCACTAATAAAAATATTATTCTCTAGACGATAAGACGATTTCCCTCTTTCGTAAGTTCCGTGCCAATCTGCGATTAATCGATTATTTTGATAATTTAAGTTATCAAAACTTATTACTCGAGACGGCTTATTTTCTGAATAGTGGTTAAAGAACAAGTTTTCAAGTTTTGATTCTATGCTTGAGAATCTAAACACAGAATACCACTTATTACCTTTAGCGTTCTGTTCGAATGGGACAAATATCTCGGATGTACCATCTCCAGTTACGTCTTTTAAAATCAGCTCTATTTCTCTATTTTTTTCTTCTTCAAAATACCAAATAACAGAACCCTCTTCTCCAATGAATTGAAAATTATCGCCGTTTTTTCTATAGAATCTATAAATTTTCCCTGATTCAATTTTCGGTTCCATAACTACTATCTCTCGCGATCCATTTTTATCTAAATCATCAATGGTTCTTGCGTAATAAATTTTATTATTTATTATGTACTGAAAATCTGATATTTTATTAATATTTTGTGTTTCAAAAATCTTTTGTAGTGCTATTTCAACAATTTGATTATTAGCGTTTTCACTAGGGTCAGGACTAGGTTTTTTGCTAGCGAAAATAAAAATAAGTAATACTGTTAGTAAAATACCTAATACAAAGGTAGGTTTTTTCATATTATTAATTTAGTAACTTACTACACTCCCATAAGGGGCGCTTTGGTCGACTGCCCAGCAAAACTCCACAATATCATCATGCTTTGCACCAATAGCACGTAAAGTTTCCAATGATGCTCCACCTGCACCCTCATTTGGCGAGGGTCCATAATCCAGTATACCGCCGACCACAGCCTTCCTAGTCGCTGGATTTTTAATCCAAACCTTTTTCCCAAAATACCATTTAACCTCTTCATATCTTTGAGGTATGGGAATGTCTAAATAGGCCCACCTCATATTCATGTAATACTTTTCGTGATCATTACTTAAAGCAGATTTATTAAAAGCTCCGAATCTGATAGACATGTTCCAATATTTGCCGGTTTCTGGATCAATCCAAGGATTGTTAACATTAAGATAAGTTGATTCTGGAGTTATAAGCTCGGCGAAGTATTCTCTTGAAGTCGGGTGAGTTTCTATTCCATCCTGTTTATTATACTGAACCTGATCATTTAATCGATATTGAAATATTCCTGAATTTTCTCTTATCCAAAGAGGCAAGTGCATTTCTTCAGAAATTTCTCCGGATACTTCGGGAATAATTCTACCTTCTAAATTCGTTGTACAATCAATAGTGGAGGGGACGGTGTCTCCCTTTAAAATAATTTGCACGCTTTGGTTTGTGCCATACCCGCTTTTTAGAGTGGCTGGACCAGAGGGCGCGTTAGAAAAATCTAAATTAACTATGTCATACCATTCGGTTGGTAGCCCTGGAACAGAAGTATCTCCTCGATAATAGGCCTGCCAAGGAATAAGATCGTCCTGCATAAAAATCTGTCCGGCGATAGGACTTTGAATTGTCGCCGTAAGGTTATAAATCAAATGATCTCGCCAGAAATGTTGCCAGCCGTCAGGCCACTGTTCCACGGTATATCCCCCGTTTAATCCTTCACCGATAATGTATTCGCCAAATCCGGTCGCGGGGTCAATATTGATATAGATGAGTCCATTCCAAGATTGATAAATAAAGTTAGCGCTCGGCACATAGACAATATGGCCCTGATGAACCGCGTTTCTAAGTTTGGTTTTAGTGGAGTCGGAAATACCAAGCGCATTGATTTCACTTTCATTTGCGGAAGTAATTTTTTTCACCTGAATTCCCGGGATTTGGTTTTGATTGATGAGCTTTAGGCCCTTTACGGTAGAGATGGATTCTATATTGTAGTCATCCTCAAAAATATCGGCTTCATCCTGCGAGGCCTCGAGGCCGAAAACATGCATAAACTCTTTTTGATGATGCTCGGGATTTTGAGAAAAATAGGAGTAGTAGTTAATTAAAGAAGAAGCGTCGATGCGAAGGCCCTGCCAAGAAAAAGAATAGGGCTCGCCGCTTTGATAGCTAACTTCGAGGCCGTTGAAAACAACAGCGCGGGTGGCGGAATTAGTGAAGCGCCCGCCGGTGATACGGGAGAGTTCGTCGTGAGATGATTGCAAACGATACAAGAAATTTTCGGCGGTTTTATAAAGTTTTTGATTGGCGACAGCGGATAAACTTTGTGTGTCCGCGCTCGGGCGAATTTCGGGCGGCGCGATGTGATCGGTGTTTATCGCAATGGCCTCGACATTGCCAGCAATATTGGCCTTTTCGACGGTCTCGGCAATTTTTTCCAAAACCGGATAACCGATATTTTTACTCGGCGACTTGAAAATGATTTTAAGTTTATTTTCTCGGCCCATCTGAACTTCGGGACTAGCCGCTCCCCCGCCCGAGCGAATTTCGCCGTTTACTTTAATCACTGGTTTTACATTCACCAGCGAGAGCGGCACCACATCGTAAATGGTGGGAAAACTGTCAATCACGGCTTGGTCTTCAGGAGTGGCGGCGACATATTCCAAAGTAAGTTCTTTATTTGAAATACCAGAGACATTTGAAATGTAACTAAGAAGACCTTGGCTGCCGTCGCCCGATTCAACCGAAAATTCAAGTCGATGTTTTAGATTTTCCGGCGCGGCGCTAAACGCGCCCGAGTCGCCGACCACTTCAACCGGCAAAGTGAGCGGCAAAAATTCCAAATCCTCTTCACTTCGATAGGTTTGGACATAAGTGTCTTCGGGAGTTAAATCCGGATGGTTCGCGGAAATATAATTCTGAATTTCGCCTTTTAGCGCCGCGATGGGTTTTTGTTCGCCGTAGCCGCCGTTTAAATAGTTTTCATAAAAAACGGAAATATCAAAATTCATCTCGTCTAAAACATTTAGATATTGGCTTTTGTAAAATTTGGCGAGGAACGGCATAAGCGGCACCCAACGTTTGGTGGCGCCGGGATTGCCCTGGATTATTCCACGAGTGTAGTCGTAGTCCACGTAGGCCTCGACATAAGTTAATTCCAAAACAAAAAATTGCGGGGTTTGATTTTGATCGGCGTATAAAATATAGGGCACGCCGGTTTTTTCAAAAATTGTGGCGGCCACGATTGGATCTTCAACTCCCAATAAATCCATTACCCGGCCGACATCGAGTTTGACGGTTGCCTGGCGATAACGAGCTGGAGTTTGATTTTGACCTTGTCCATTCCCGACCCTTAGAAGACCAATCAAAAGCGAGGCCTGGTCAAAATCATTGCCCAGTTTTTCAAGCAAAGTGGAATCAGCGCCTTTTTTGGAACCATAGTAGGGAACGTAATCAACGTTATTTGCCACATAGTTAAAAATGGTTAAGGGGTCGTTTTCTAAAGCAGTCGCCAGGTTGCGGATATTTTCGGTAAATTGAATTTCTTCGGCCTCGAGGGTGTCGCCAGGAGCCGGCGGCGAGACATTCGGCGTTCGCGGCTCGGCCGGCGAAGAAGCGGAAGATGGTTCGGGTGAATCAGAAGCCGAAGCCGGCGAATCTGAAGAGTTGAAAACCTCTTTGAATTTAAGAACTGTTGAATTGACTAAGTTTTTGATAAAATCCCCTTTTTGAGCCAGGGCGGTTTTGGGAAACTCGGAGACCGGCAATTTTTTTATTTCGCCTTTAAACTCGGTGGCGCGAAACGGAGTGGGATTTTCGATTTTTACTTCTGGTTTTTGGAGAAAACTTTTGATTTCTTTTTCCGCGTCATTGCCCTTTTTTAATCCATTTATAATCGGCGTGATTTGGTTTTGATAACGGGTTTGGAAGTCGTCGAGGCGAGCGATAATTTTAGATGACAGATTTTTAGATTCGAGCTCTTGTTTTAATCCGATTAAATCGGATTGAATTTGGCTTAAATTTTTCTCAAGCTCCTGAATTAAAGACAGAGAGGCCTTCGTGGATTTGGAGGCGACGAAAGACGCTAAATTTTCGTTTATCTTATCTAAATTGGACTTCAGCGTTTTTGAATCCGGAGCTGGAAGCGAAGTTTTGGCCGGAGCCGAAGGTTGAATAATTCCGCCGCCGGATGAGGGTGGCGCTATTATTGTTTTAGGTTCAGGCGCCTCGGGAGCGAGCGGAGCTGGCTTGGAAATTATTTCAGAATCATTGCCGGGCGCGGGAGCCAAGGCGGCCAGGCCCGAATTCGACCCGAAAAACGACAAAATAAGAAAACCTACAATAATAATTTTAGATTTATTCATCGATTTTTAATTTTTTGTTCGTTTAAATAATTATTGATTTGGTCAAGATTCCAATTAAGATACGGTTCGCGATTGAAAGAGGTGTTTGGCTCGCAAGGAGCTGGACCATCGTTAAAAATATATTGCACGAAATAGACCGCGTCGCTTACGTCAACCGATCCGCTTAAATCCACATCAGCCGAGATAAGCGGCGAGGGCGCGGGGCCGTCGTTGAAAATATACTGGATGATGTAGACGATGTCGGAGACGTCGATGGCGCCGCTATTGTCAACATCGCCACAGGTGTAAGAGTTAGGATCGTAAGTGATGTTGATCTGAGTTGGGACGCTTTGGTTTTTAAAAGCGTCCTTGGAGGTAACCGTAAAATTATTTTCACCTTCTTGGAGTGTGGCGGCGTAGAACCAATCGGTGCTTGAGGATAGTTCAGCGACCGTTTGATTATTAAAAAGAACGGAAGAGTTGGCCTCTTTAGTACCGGAGAAAGTTTTATGGAACTGGTTGGTGGGAGAAAAATAATTATTAACTGTCGGCGAGGTTGGGTTTAAGGTATCGAGGTTAAAAGGGTTGGATTCGAAATAGGCGGCATCGGCAAAATAGCCATCGTTCCAGGTTTTGATTCTAATTTTGGATTCGCCGGAGAAATTGGGAAATTCTGACTTAGCATTCCAAATGCCAAGTTTACCGCTGCCGGGAGTAGATGACCCTTCGCCAATGGCATCTGAAATTTCCTGCCAATTGGAACCGTTCCAAAATTCGAAAGCCGCAAAAGTTAAGTCCCCTTCTTGATCAGAGAGATCATAGTAAAGATTAACTGATTGGTCGCTTTGCGAGGCGCTAAAATTAGAGACAACCGGACGCGAATTGCCTTTGAAAGGACCAAGGGAGGGCATGGATGGCTCACCGCCGGCGGTATCCCTTGGGACAACGGCGTAGTAATAATTGATCCCATTTGAAATTGTGTTATCCGTAAATGAAGTGGCGGCTGAACTGGAAACAACGACAAAAAGTTGACTGGAGTATTGAGAATAGAAATATGTATTCGAGCGATAAATTCTAAATTCTTTAAAGTCGGGCGGAGGCGAATAGGCGTCCCAGTCCAGACGAATTTGACCATCAGAAGCGACGCCGCGCAAATTAGAGACCGGCGCGGGCGGAGTATAATCTGAAAGCGGATCGAGTCCGAAATCGCGTGAATCCGTGGTTTGGGTTTTAATCTCTAAAACACTAACATCTGAATAATAACCGGTTTTATAAACCGAATTAAGATAAAAACCCGGGTAATAATTGATAGAATAATTACCCGAGGCATCGGTATACCACTCATTGATAAGGAAAAAGCTTAGTTCAACATCCGCAAGATTTTGATTGGTGACTTTATCGAAAACCCGACCAGATACGGTGCCGCGATAATTTTCCGGGTCAGCGTAGGCCTTAGCATAGGATTCTTTGGAATAGTTGCCGCGGTTGCCGCTTGAGTCAAATGAGACAATTGTGAAATAAAATTGTTTATCGTAGTCGGCTGGATTATCAAAATAAAAAGTGATGCCGGCGAAATTTCCGGGTGGGAAAATGTAGAGAGGAATATCGGGATTGTAGAGACCGCTCGCGGAACTACCATAGAGAACGTAGTGATCTCGATTAGGGTCGTTTGATTGCTGCCATCTTAAAGTAATCTCACCAGGACCAGAGCCAGAAGAAGCGCCAAGCCAAGGCGGAGGTTGGGGTCCGCTAAATTGTTCGCTGTCAAAGGCAATGGGTTTGGTAAGCTCGTTATTGTTTTTATAAAATTCCGGTCCGGGGTGATTGATTTTAAATTTAAGGTCGTGTTCGCCAAAAATCGGCTTGGAAAATTCGATTTGGAAAATAACTTGCGAGCCGGGTTCAAAAATAGCGGTCGGCGGAGCGTCGCTAAAATCGAGATTAACTTCTTCGCCGTCAACAAATAAGGAGAAGGCGCTAGGCGCGGCAGAGAGATTTAAAACATCGGAGTTAAGATAGCCCTTATTTTCGATGGTGGCCCAAATAACAGCTGAAGGATTGGGAACTGAAAGCGGATTTTGGATATCGACCACGGCAACGTCTGGATAGGCAAGCGATTTTACGGCCTTGGAGCTAGTAAAAATATTTCCCGAATCAAAGCTGCCGTCCGGACTCTGGGAATTTTTTAGATAAGTAAGAGCGGAATCATAATAAGTAGGGGTTTTAGCGTAAGACAGAAAATTATTTAAGGATAAGGCGGTGAGAAGCAAGTTATCCTGCCAGGAACCCCAGAAATATTGATTACTTTTTAGGAAATTAAAGCCGCGGTTGATTTTGGGTGGAAGAATGGTGTTGCCGCCGGGAAGGCCTTCGATAATAATATTTTGGTAAGGTTTTAGCGACTCAAGGACAAGATTAGTGGCATAAATGGAGCTGGTTTCGCCGTCAATTTCGGGCCAGCCGCCGTCTAAATTTTGGGAATTTAAAATATAGAGCAAAGCGGCTTTGAGGGTAAATTGCGAGTCGGAGCCGGCG
>ERZ1292629.1332-Hain-H43-01um-R1-1332-length-24558-cov-9_pt1 | contig 24558 bp, 30 predicted proteins | sample MGYA00564399_ERZ1292629 | MGnify/ENA primary metagenome ERZ1292629 (study PRJEB36523, sample SAMEA6512636) | groundwater metagenome | collected 2019-01-08 | study: AquaDiva: Metagenomics assemblies of 32 groundwater samples | reverse complement strand
ATTTAAACTTGTTTATTGACTAGAATTTCTTATTTGGGATGTAGCCGGTTGATAGCTCTATGTCTGGAAAGAGACAGACGAGGAGTCTCCGTGCTTGGTTATTCTAATAATATGGTCTACAAATGACTCTATTTTCTGTTCGTGGCTAACTAAAATTAATTGGAGTATGTTTAATTCTTCTAAAACGTCTCTGATTTTGTCTATTTGAGCTTCGGAAAAACCTTCGGTTGGTTCATCTAGAATTATTATATCTCTCGTTTTTATTGAGCTTAATAACGAGTTGATTGTTTGATTTAGTGCAAGACGATAGGCTAAAGCAACTGCTGTTCTTTCTCCTCCAGATAGGAATGAATATTCCATTTCTACTCCATTCTGAATAATAAGAGGAGTGAAATTTTCATCTAGTTTAACTTCGAATGATTCTGGGACAATCATTCCAAACCAAGCACTGAATAATTTATTAAATTCTTTTCTAAGTTTCATCATAACTTGAATTTCAATGAAGCTGATTAGCTCGGAAAATTGATTTGAGAGCCAAGAGATAAGTTCTTGTTTGTAAAGAAGATTTTTCTGAAGTTCTTCTTTCTTTAAGATGGAATCTGAGAGATTTGAAACTTGATGTCTCGTTAGTTCTATTTCTTTGTTTGTTTCTGCAAGATAAATTTCGGCTTTTTTTTCTTCATTGAATGCATATCTAAGTTCATCTTCTTTCTTTTTGTATTGCATATTTAGTGAAGAAAGTTTAAATGCTTGCTCTTTGAGATTAGAGAGATGCTGAGTTAGTAAGATTATATCTTTAGAAATCAGTTCGATACTCTTTAAAGTTTGAACTAATCTTACCTTGATTTTTTCTAAATAGGTAATCTTAGACTTTAATGACTCAAGTTGCAATTTACGTTCTTCCAATTTTAGTAGAATCTTCTTTTCATCTGAAATCTGAATTTGAAGTCTAACCTTCTCTTTTTCTAAGGATTCATATTGTTTAGTGTTAGCACTTATATTGCATTCGGTATCATTAAGAATATTGTGTCTATGTACTGGAGAAACATCCTGAAGGCAAGTTGGGCACATCTGAATAGAGAAAAATCTTTTCTTTTTGTCTGAGAGAGAGGCATTATCTTTTTCTAGATGTTTTAGAGAACTAAGCGTATTATAATAAAGCCCATTGAGAGATTCTATTAGTGCTTTCTTTGATGCGATGCTAGCAATACCTTGATTGTATTCTGTTTGACTAAAACCTATATCTTCTTGAACAGATTTATTTAATTCTGCTTTTTCTTTTTCTAATAATTCTAGATTTTCTCGTTTTACTGAGATAAGTAAAGAAGTTTTTTCTGCTTCTTTTTCAAAATTTTCTTTTTCTTTGATTTTATCTTCGAATTGAAGTAATTCTAATTCTATAGCTTTTCTCATCGCTTTTTTTATCTTAAAACTATCTGATTGAGAAATAATCGTTTTTTCTATCTCATTTAGTTTTAATCTTGAAGATTCTAATTTTAATTTTTCTTCATCTAGAGTTTTTAACTCTCCAGACATAAATTTCGTCTCATCTTTGAGTTTTAAGATTATAATTGATAGGTTATCTCTAATTATTCTATATTTATCGATTCCGAATACATGACGAATTACTGAGAGACGGGTTTCCGAATCTTCGGTAATAATCTGTTTCATTTGCTCTTGAGGGGTGTAAACGGTGTATTTGTAAAGTATATTATTTTTCTTTACAAATTCTGGCGGGTAACCGATTAATTCTAGGATTCTTGTTTTTAACTCGGTTGTCGAATACTCTAATTTCTGTCCATTGAGAGTAATTGCTGAGTAATCGTTAGTAATTGATTTTGAATCTCGTTTTAGGCGTCTTTCGATTATTACAGGTTCTCCACTGATGTCTAGTTCTAAGATTACTTCTGCTTCAGAAGCGTTATGTCTGAGAAGCGAAGCCCCCCTCTGTCCTGCTTGAAGACCGAATAGAGCATATTCTAATGCTAAAAGAATAGTTGTTTTGCCTGAACCTACATTGCCAGAAAGTAAAACTGCACCTTCTGGAAAAACAATCTTTTGTTCTTCATAACTTCTTATATTCTTTAGATAAATTGATTTTAATTTCATTGTGGAATTACCTTATTGATTTCTGAGATTAATCTTTCTTCGAAATTAGATGCCTTTTCCTCATCCATCTTTTCCATTTGAAGAGATTTTAACAGTAATTCTGAGAGTGAATCGAATTTTGTGCTGTTTCTTGATAAAAATTTTTCTACAATTCTCTCTTCTATATTAAGATTATCTGAAAAGTCTATTAAAGATTCTGATTCTAAATGGTGTAGTTTACTTGTACTTTTTATTAATGAATGGGCGCCTTTGGATTTAACAAATAGTTCTATCTTTTGAAAGTCTATGTCCGTTATATTCCCTTGCTCGAGAATCCCAGAAAGGGAGAGAATTACAATTTTATTTTTGAGATTTTGAGATTCTAACTCTGAGAGAATAAGTGAAGTTGCGGAAAGGGCATTTTTTATAGAGACGGTTATTGGGAGAATCTCTTTGAGATTGATAATTTCTTTTTTGACTTTGCCGTTATCAAAAATATAGAATGAACCTGCTTTCAGTTCTTCAAGTTCCTGAAGATTGTTTGGGAATATTGGACCCGAGTAAATTCTGTTTTCTTTTGCGTAATCTATATGGAGATGTGAAAGAGCAAGATAATCTACCTTTGGAAGAAGCTTTTCTTCTACTGCCGGAATGGGAAGAGTGCCGACTGCGTCTCTAATTGCGGTGTGAAGCATAAGTATTTTAAACATTCCAGGAGCATCTTGAAGAAATGAACGATTGATTTCATCGACTTCTAGTCCTGACTTCTTTCCAGGATAACCATAAATTGCACATCCTTTGTATAGCGTTGGAAGGAGCATTATTTTTCCATTGCGTTCTTCAAATTTTGAGACATTTATACAAAATCCTGAATGAGAGAGAACATCAAGAAACGTCTTTCCGGAGGCAGAGTAGTCATGACTTCCTGCTATGAGAAAAACTGGGATTTTTGAATCATGTAATCTTCTAAATTCTCGAAAAGTGTCTTTTAGTGTATCAATTGGGGGATAAGCAGAATCAAAAAGGTCTCCAGTAATTAAAACAAATTCTACTTTCTCAGCTATAGATTTGCCAATGGCATATTGAAAAGATTCTAAGTTTAGGGCTTGTAATTCTGGCTGTCTCCATCCTCCAAGATGACAATCTCCCATGTGTGCAAATTTCATTGTAACTTTGGGGGATAAAGTAGTTATTTATAGATTATTGTGCTAGTTTTAGTCTAAGCAGACTATATCTTTTGTAACTATTACTTTTTCACATAGTGCAAATTCTTTCTTAACTTTAACTAATGGCTGGATTTCAAGTGTAAAACTACCGTTATTTAAATCAGAATAACTAACTCGTTGAGTGATATCTTCACCGGGAGAACTTGGAGTTAGATAGGCGCTATTTTTATTTAGCGTTTTTCTAACTAGTGAACCAATGTTTCCTAGTCTGACGTATATTCCCGATGTATTGAAAAGACCAGTGTTTGAATAAGTTATGTTTATGGTGTCTGTTGTAGAATTACAATCTACTTCTTTTATGTACAAGGCAATATCTGAAGGACATTCGGCTTTTTCTTTTGGGGTAAGAGAGACGAGGTAATTATAGACTATTGCGCTTAGTGCTAGTGCTACAATTATGAGTAAAACATAGCTTATCATTTCACTTAACGCTTTTTTATCTGTAAATAATGACATCTTGATCCTTGATTTTCTTTCTTAAAATTAAATAAAAATTCTGTCCTCTATTTATGTCAAAGGAATGATTTACTGAATTTAGATGTCCTTGAGAATCTGTAATAGGAACCATAACATTAATTCTTGATGGGCCTGTGGAATTTGATATTTGTGCTCCTGTCGATGTTGGTACTACTGTCCATAGAGGGTTAGAAATTACCTCACCAGTCTGATTTTTTGATATTGAACGAAGAGTGGTTTCATTGCCATAGATAATATCTATATTACTATCTGGATTTAGATTAGCATAGTAAATTGTGAGATTTTTTAGATTGTCTGAGATTTTATTTTGATCTTGTCCTAGAATTACTCCATTGTCTAGAATTTGAGATGCTTCGTATTTGAATTGGTCTGTTAAGTCATAGATTTGAGCATTTTCTTCCTGTATTGAAGATTGAGTATACGATTTTCCAAAACTGAGAATTACTCCCGATATTATTAGTGCTGCAATTAAGAAAAATTGTGCCCTCTTGTTGAACCTCATGTAATAGAGAGTGAAATGAGGTTTTTATATGTTTTTGGTTATATTACTTGAAGTATTCCTCCGAAAAAGACAATTAGAAGAAAGAAAATGAATTTTATTATTCTTTCTTTAATCGTGTGGGGTTGATAAATTGAAACTATTAAGTAATAAGTTCCCATTAATAAAATTAATAATCCAAAATAAATAAAAGCAATGTTTTTAAAAAGTGTTGAGGTCATAATTCCTACAACATTTAAAACTAAGATATTTCCTAATGTATTTGTTATCCAACCAAAACGATCAAGTGCTTCATGTCTTGCCCAATAACCTACTTTTGAATAGCACAGGCTGGAAACTAGAAATAACGGAACTGCAAAAACTAATTGAGTTACTATCGCGATACTGAATCTTTCAGGATTTAGTGTCCAAATTATTGTTAAAATAAAAAATAAACTACCCATCATTAATGCATTTATTGAAACTCTACTAGCTGCCTTTTCTGGGTGAGGATGTTCTTGTTTTGAAGTTATTTTTTCTACCATCTTTAAAGTGTAGACGGGGAGTTAGCTCGGTTTTCACAACCAGCGCCCTTTCAATTTTCTCGGTTTCGTTACCCTGTAAGCACCGAACTTCCTGCTTAGGGCTGCTCCGATCAAGGCCTGACCCGATTTACAAGAGTACGATCGAACAGGACAAAACGTCAACGTCCACTGAAAGACTGTGTTATGTCTGCTTTACGCACTCCTTTAAGCTCACTTGATGCCCGCAAGTGTTACAGCACAGGGCAAATGTGCCAGCTCGTCTACTTAATATTCGAGCTGGAAGGGGTTAAAAATGTTGCTATTTGTAAATTAATAGTATGCCCTGCAAGACAACTCAATACAAATATCCCTTTCAATAATACTATGTTTATTCATTGAAATATCTTCAGCACATTAAAATAATTAAAGTTGAACCTCTGATAATAACTTCCAATTATGTTTAACCATTTATGCGCGGTATATTAAAAAGTATTATTAACTGGTTATGTCTTAGAGAGATTCAAAATATTTTAATAGAATTACTAAATAAAAGTTGGGTAAAAAATATCTAAATGTGTATCCATATTCTTAAATTTCTTCTTTGTCATCAAGGTCATCTGTTACCGAACGTTTAAGGGAAGAAACACTGTACTTTAATTTTCTTCTTGTTCTTGGTGGTTTGTTAAATGTTTGAATGAGTAGAAGAGAAATTAAAACAATTGCGAGTAAAAATGTTCCAGCCAATAAAATTATTAATTGCATGTTATTCTTTGTAAATGAGGGTTTTTAAGAATTATGCTTATAATTAAACTAGAAAATATTAGATTGCAATAAAATTTATAAATGGTAAAGTTAATTGAGAAATTATGAATAAAAATGAAATTAGTTCTAAAAGGGAAGAATCGGATTTAGAGGAGCTGGCTAAGGGAGTTATAGCTGGAGTAGGAATAGTAGCTCTGGTTGGCGTATATTTGGCAGTAAATATTGTTAATGATGCTGTGCAGGCAGCTAAATGGGCATATAATACTGCTCTTGGAAAACCTATGAAGTTTGTTGAATTTGGATCAGAATCAAATACGATTAGAGATTATAAATTTGAAAGGGTATGAATTATTTATATTAATTTTTACATCTTACTAATTACTTGAATTCCTAGAAGACTGAGAGCATTTTTTAGTACTTGCATTGTGGATTCTACTAATACTAATTTGAATTTTTCATCGGGAGTACCTACTACCTTAGAAATATGATAGAATTCATTAAAAGATTGAGCTAGAAAATAAGCATAATTTGCAATTTGATTTGGAGAAAGTGCAAGATGTGCTTTAACTACTGTCTCTGGAAATTTTCCTAAAAGTGCAATTAAACTTTTTTCCTGAATAGAAAGATCTGCAGGTATTTTTTTAAGGTCTCCTTCTTTCTTGGATTTGGACAGGATGGAATTCGCTCGGGCATATGAGTATAATATATATGGGCCTGTGTCTCCTTCGAAGTTTAATGCAGATTTCCAAGAAAATGAAACATCTTTGCTAGGTTCTACTTTTAAAATTCCATATTTTATTGCACAAAATGCAATCTTTTGAGGATCTCCTTTAGAATTTCTTTTTTTAGCTTCTTCTTTTGCATGTTCTGTTGCTTTGTTCAGTACTTCTTCTAAAAGCACGATTTTTCCTGCACGCGTTGCAAGAATTTCATTTTCAAAATTCACAGTTCCGAAGGGGAGATGCTTGCAATTCTTTACAAATGAGTATCCTAACTTATTTAAAATTTCGAATAATTGTTGAAAATGTAGCATTTGTCGATAATCGGTTACATAAATCATTTCATCAAATTTATATTTATCGAATCGAGATACGGCTGCACCTAAATCTTGAGTTATATACGATGCAGTGCCATTTCCTCTTAGAATGAATTTTTTAGGGAGATTTTCAAATTCCACTAAAACGGCTTCTGAATCTGGGACTTTTTTTGCAACTCCCTTATCTAATGCATCTAAGACTAACTGTTTTCCCGCAGCTGAAAAATTACTTTGGCCAGTAGTTTCTTTAAATTTTATGCCCAATAATTTGTAAACTCTATCAAAACCTTCTTGAGAACTTTTTTCTATTTCTTTCCAAATCTTTAAAGTAGATTTATCCCCTTGTTCAATTAATAGTAACTTTTCTTTTGCCTTTTCAGTCCATTCATTACCTTCAAAATTATCATCTTGTCCTTCTTGAACTTCTATTTTTTCCTGTTCACAAAAACGAACATATAGTCTTAAAAGTTCTTTAGTGGGATCTTCTTCTAATGCTTTTTTATCTACCCACAGCCCGTAGGCGACAATAAGTTTTCCTATGTGTAATCCTATATCTCCGAGATAATTGATGCCTAGCGGGTTGTATCCTAAGAATTCACTTATTTTAGAAACTGAATCTCCAATTAGTGTAGAACGAATATGCCCTATATGCATTGGTTTACCGATATTGGGTCCAGAGTAATCTATGACTATATTTTTACCCTTGCCTAAATCTGAAGAACCAAACTTGTCTTTTTGAGTTTTAATTTTGAGAAGAATTTCTTTTACGAGGGTTTCTTTTTTTACGAAGAAATTAAGATAGGGTCCAACTGCTTGAATTTTGTCAAAGGAGATATCTGAAGAAAAATCTTCTGCTAATTCTCTTGCAATATCTACTGGAGATTTTTTAAGTTTTGCAGAGAGGGCAAAACAAGGAAATGCAAAATCTCCTAAATTGATGTCTTTGGGAACTTCTATTTTAGATTCTATCTCTATTCTGGTTAAACCTGTTTGAATTAATAAGGATATTACTTTCTCTTTCATGAATAAATGTAATAAATTAGATTAATAAAATTATGCTTGTTGAAGGGTGTGCCCGCAGTCTATACAAAATTTATCACCTTCGCTAATTGGTTTCTTACAGCCTGGGCAAGCAGTCATAGGGACAACCATCTTTCCACCGCATTGGGGACAGAACTTTTGTCCATCGTCTCCTCCTCTACCACAATTAGAACATTTTGGAGGAATTTTCTTTCTTTCTATAACTGCCTTATATCCTACTTTGCCTGAAACGACACGTGAAAATGCATCTTGGATAGATGCAGGATCTTGCCATTTTCTTAAATCTAAACTACTTCCCATTTTTTCCTCTTTTGATTTATTCTTTTTGAAAAACTCTTTTTATAAACATTGCTGTGTTACAAAGAATGTGAATTTTAAAAAAAGATTTTAGGTTCACATTCTTTGTCTGGAGAATTCTAAACTATGCGAATCGAATTCTATATTTTATAGGGATGAAAATTGAAATGAAAAAGGAATTTTGAAAACAAGTTAAAGTTCTTAAGATACAGGGAATTCTGTTGGTTGTATCATGTTTGGTACAGAGTTCCCTGTCCAGAGAATTCTGCGGAAGGATGACACGATTATCAGAATTCTCTGTAACTCGATATAAATATTCAATTCAATAATAATTACGTTCGTCCTGTAAAATATTTTATCGTCACATTAAACCAGTTCGAAGTTGTACATTAGATAATAACTTTTCAGTTATATTTAACTCGTTTATAATTTAGATGCTAAGAATGAAATTTTGAAAAATAATTAAATGACTGAAAATGAAAAAGCTTCCGCCGGGAGTTGAACCCGGGACCCCCGCATTACGAGTGCGGTACTCTTACCAACTGAGCTACGGAAGCATTTTTTTAGTCTGCGGAGTTACGGAGACACAAACAATGAATGAGAGTAAGGTTTATAAATAAATAAGTTTATGGATTTGTAGGTGTGAAGTGGTAAAAAAAGGGATTATTTTGTTGGCGATAGTTTTTTCTTTAGTTGTTAGTGTCTATTTTGTTTCTGGTGAGACATTTAATAATTGTTGGAATAAAACTGGAACTTCGTCGGCAACATGCCAAGCAGTTAGTGGATGCGTTTGGAAAACTCAAGCTCAAGATTCTTGGTGTCAAAATGGAGTTGGATGTTGCATGGATTTAAATTGTGGAATGTATTCTGGAAATCAAGGTGCATGCACAAACTCATCAGATAGTTTGAATTGTACTTGGGATTCTTTTATGACTTCCTGGTATCCAAATGGAACTCAAGCTCCGAATGGAGGATGCATGATGAATTGGACTGGAAGTAGTGGAAGTGCATGGGGGGGAGTTACAGAGGGGTGTTGGAAATATAATGGAGATAAGGCATCATGTGGGGGACAAGGAGCGAGTTGTAAGTGGACTGCAAATGGACAAAATCAAAATCCTTGGTGTATGATAAAAACATTAAATGATGCTCAAAATAAAAAGCCTTCCGCGACAACTGATGATATTGGATGTTGTGAAACCTCCGGATGTTGGATGCATGATAACAATGAAACTTCATGTATGTCTGCTTTTCAAGGTAATTGCGATTATACTAATAATACTTATGGTGGAGGATGGTGTGACACCAAATCTTGTAGTGAAATAACTACACAAGAGAATTGTACTTATGCTAAACAAAATTTGTATATGCCTTGTAATTGGACTGAGAGTGCGTGTTCGAGTGAAACATATGGCGGTGGAGGATTTGGGTTTTATAATGATGATGCAGATTCTTGTTTTAGTGGTGGAGGATGGTATAATTCTACAGGAGGATGTATAATGCCAAGTGGAGGTTCTGGAGGGGGGGGATCAGGTAATTTTATGTTTGCAGGAGAAGCGCATTGTTGGTTTGCAGATAATAAACCAGAAATCTGTAACAATCTTACTGGATGTGCGTATTGTGTTACTGGAAGTGGTATGTTTGGTGTTTCAAATTCCAGTAATAATAATATATGTAAAAATAAACCTCTTGGACTTTGTGAAGGACATGATACTAATGATATAAATACGTATGCAAATGCGAATAATTCTGCGAATCTGGCGTGTACGGATATCAAAATAAAAACTGCATGTAACTACGGACCATTGCCAAATTGTAAATGGACAAATAGTTCTGTTATAAATGGAAGTTATTGTGAAGCAGGAGCTTCTACAGAAAAGAAATCTGCTCCTCCGGTTCAGTATTGCGAAGATTCGTTGTCTAAAAATAATTATAGTTTGTGTATGCAGTTAGCGAATAGTTATATGATGCCTTGTAAGTGGGATAATTCAAGTTATCCTGTGAAAAATTGTACATTTAATAGCCAAGCAGTTTTTGGTACCGGAATAGATAAAGATTTTAATGAAATAAATAGTCAATTTTCATGTACTTCGGCTGGAGGAACATGGAGTACAGAATATTATGTTGATGGAGCAGTACTGAAACAAGATTCTTGGTGTGAGATGACTGGATTCTTTGATATTGGTCAAAAGACTGGACAAGGTAATAAGGGTAGTTGTAATACCTCATGTTGGGCGTGTGAATTTCAAACGAATGGGAGTGTGTGGGGAAGTGCTAGTTTAGCAGAAACAGCTTGTGAAAGTTCAACTGCAGTTGGGGGACAAGCAGGAGGTTGTGTTTGGAAAAATGATAGTAGCGGGTTGAAAGCATTTAATGGGCTTGGTTGGTGTGACTATCCTAAGGAAATGGAAAATGGTGGAGCTAAAGATTGTAATTTAGAATGTGAAGGTTGTAACTTTATGGGTAATCCTCTATCTGCGTGTACTGCAAGTGTAGCAGGTAATGGGACTGGATGTAAATGGGTTAATGATAGTAGTAATAGCGTTGTTGGAGGATATTGTGTAGATAAAGGTAAGAAAACATGCAGTAGTGATTGCTTTTCTTGTTATGATTTTAATGCATGTGCTAACTCAAGTTTAGATTGTAACTGGGACCAAACATTTAATTTATGTAGTCCGAATGGGTTTAAAGGTGAGGTATGCTTTGATGGTGTTGATAATGACCAAAATAGTTTAATTGATTGCGCGGATCCTAATTGTGCTTTTGATAATTTCTGTGGAGGGAGTGTTGTGGGAGGAAGTTGCTTTTCCAAAACGACGCAGGGAACATGTAATAGTACTGTTGCTTTTGGAGAACTAAATTGTACTTGGTTGAATGATACTTGGAATCCTGGATGGTGTGATATGCCTGGAGCGAATTGTTGGAAGTTTAATGATAATTTAAATGGATGTGGAGCTACTCCTGGATGTACAAATTCTTCATCGTCTATGGGTACTAATTCTTGGTGTGAAATGAACTCAACTAAGATGGATTCAGCTACGTGCTGGGCATATAATAGTGAAGCTACTTGTAGTGGAAATTGTCAATGGAAGAATAATACTTGGATGGGTGCTTCTTCTGGTTCGGGTTGGTGCGAGTATGCTCCATTTGCAAGATGTTCTAATCTTAATCAGAGTAGTTGTGGATTAAATACTAATTGTACTTGGAAACAGGATCAATTTTCTGCTGTGGGAGGATGGTGCGATATTGCTTGCTTTAATCAGAATCTTAACCAAGCTTCTTGTGAGAATGTAAGTTTTAATGGATTATGCAAATGGAGAAATATGAGTCAGACTTGTCAACCTTCAACTTTTATGATGATGGGAAGTTCTGGAGGGGTGGATGGAAAGAAAGGATGTTGGCAATATGATGGAAACCAGACTGGATGTGTTGCAAACAACATAACCTGTACTTATAAGAATGACACATATTCACGAAACAATAAGTCGGTGAGTGAACCAAGTGGATGGTGTATGGATAAATCCGAATTCCAACAGTTTGGAGAAACGGAAGGAAATATTATCGAACTTGCGATGGATAATGGGAATGTGCTAGGAAGTGCAGAATCTGGAGTGGATGGGCAAATTGATATAATGGGAATGGGAATGAGAGTTAGCGATGAAGGATTTAATTTTGGGGCTGAAATGTTTAATATTAGTAGAGGAATTATCTGTAATGGGAATATGATTGGAAGTATGTTTGGTCAAACGCCAGTTCAAGGAACGGGTAATGCAACTACAAGATTTTACTGGTATTTAGATACGAATGGGAATTCAAGTGGAGGATGTGTTGCAGTTCCATCATCTGGATCAAATATGACCGGATATGATTTTGTAATAAGTTATGTTTCAAGAAATACGAGTAGTGGAATAGTTGAGACAAAACAGTTGATGAAGTGCTCTAATGGTAATTGGACTTTGACAAATGCACAAATAACGACAAGCAAGAAATTAAGTTGCGGTGAGATTGGAGGAGTAATGATTGCTTTAACTAAACAAGATATAGAATCTTTTGCAGAGTATAATAAAACGGCAGTTATGAAAATATTTATGAGTAGTGCTAATGAAACTGGTTCTAGGACTGCACCTTCTGATTCAGTTGGACCTGGATATTATACTCCTGGGACTATTGACTTTAAACTTGTTGATTGCTCTGATTCGGATTCGTCTAGTGCACAAAGTCCTAAATGTAAGAATTTCCAGAAATTTGGATTTAATGTTTTTGAAGAGTGTAAGAATGGGGTAGATGATGATGATAATGATTTAGTTGATTGTGATGATCCATTCTGTATATATATGCCAAGTTGTGCAAGCGGAAGTAATGCTTTTAATTTTAGTAGCAATGTAAATGATAAAACTGCTCCGAGTGTTATGTTTAGTGAAGTGGACAAACTCTCAGATATAGCATTTGTAAGAGTAGATACTGATGAGCCTTCTAACTTAAGTTTGGAATTTTATAAGAATGATTCCACCTGTGCAACGGCGAATTTAAATGTAACTTTGAGTGATAATGGCACAGGATATCTGGCAAACGCAAACTTTAAACCGTTCCATAATGTTGACTTAATACCTGATACCTTGGGTTATTCTTTAACTAATAGTACTGCATATTACTATAAGACTAAGGTCTGCGATCCTTCAGGTAATTGTGCTATTTCTGCGTGTTCAAACTTTACTACAAAATCGACGACAACGGCTAAATCGTTTATTTTTAAGATAGAACTTCCTGAAGAGGGGAATTACACAGTGGATATTCCTGCATTTAATAAGACAGATTATAACTTCACAGAAAGTTTTGGTGGACAGAATTATGACGTAGGAATAAAGACAAATACGTCGATTACAAAAAATATGAACTTCACAGTTTCGTGCGGAGATGGAACGATGGGAATTGGATTTTATGGAGTTAATATACTAGAGCCTATGAAAATTGATTTAAGTAATGCATTTATTTGCAATACGGGTGATGATTTGATTGGAATGAACTCAAGTCTAAAGAAGTGGAATAATCTTATAGATGACTTAAAGCTTGGGGGAGCAACAGATTATATAGAAGTTACAATACCTGTGGCATATAACACAGCAAATACTCTTAATTGGACTAATGATGCTGGAACAAACGGAACAGACGTTGACGACTATGTTAGCTGTTCTGGGAATTCAGCAAGTACTACTTGTAAAGTCCCTGTTTCTATGGGATTCTCTGCTTATACTATAACTACTTTAGCGAGTACTCCTAGCACTTCTAGTAGTAGCTCAAGTGGAGGCGGAGGAGGGGGAGGTAATTCTGAATTTTGGACAAATTCATTTATTGAAGATGATAAATCTCTGGAGAATAAGGGCGTTATAACTAAAGAATTGAAAGCAAAAGAAAGAATAAAAATTAAGATAGGTGATGAAAATCATAGCATAGGAGTTATTTCTATTTCGGGAAATAAGGTTGTAATTAATGTTTCATCTACTCCTCAACAAGCTGAATTTTCTGTTGGAGATGTTAAGATGTTTGAAGTAACTGGAGATGATTATTACGATATTAGAGTTAAATTGAATTCTGTGAATGCCAGTAGTAATAAGACGAATGTAAGTGTGGATTATGTTCATGAAAAGAAAGAAATAACTGGTGGTTCAGGAAGTACTGGAAATGTAAATCAGACTAATGGCGATAGTAATGGTAACTTATCTGCTGGAGGAGAAGGCCCTGATTTAACCAAGAGTGGAAATTCTTGGATTATTTGGTTAGTATTAGGAGTTATAATTATTGTAGGTATAGTATACTTTATTACTCGTGGAAAAAGTTCATTTGCGAGCAAAGTTAGACTGAATCCAAATAGCAAGAATATTCGAGTAAGTTAAATTTGAAAATGTATTTAAATGGAGATTTTATTATCTTATGATGGATAATTATGTTAAAGTTATTATTGGACTTATAATTCTTGTTGGGGTTTTGGGAGGGATATTTTTATTTAAGAATGTTAATTTAGGACCTTCGCAATCTCAACTTGAAGAATGTAAAACTTTAGTTTCTAGCGAATATAAAGAAGGAGGAATTGTAATGTTTACAGATAAAAATACTGCTGAAAAGTATACTAAAGAATTATTAAATACTTATCCGTTTAATGATAATAAAACTCCATTTAGCATTTTTTACATCGATAGCTATACTCCAAATTGCACATTGTATAAAGATATTGCATTATATTGCGATTCGAAAGAGCTTAGGAAAAAGGCAGCCTCTTGTCCAGCAGATTATATTGTTGCTTTTGAATCTAAAGGTGCAAACACAAGGAGCTCTTCTTACATGAACACGATGAGCATAAATAAAAATCATCCTTTAAGTGTATTATTGCATGAATTCGGACATTCGTTTGCAAACTTAGAGGAAGAGTATATTAGTGGAAGTGTGGGTTCTAAGAAAATGAACTGCCTTTCGTCATGTGATGCTTTTGGAGAAAAATCTGATGGATGTTTTCAAGGGTGTTCAGAGAATGGATTATATAGATCGATAGAATCGGGAGTTATGAAAACACTTGCAAGTAATGTATACGGAAAATATGATTCTTGGTTAATATCTAAGCAATTGAGCAAAATTACAGGGAATACAATCACTGGAAATGTAGTCACGCATGATAGCTCCTGCGCGGGGCAATACTTTTACATCGTTGAATCTAGAATTAAAGATGGACAAATAGTGATAGAAAGGATTATCCCTACGGAGGGCTGCTCTAGCAGCCCTATGGACGCTCCTGAAAGCAGAGAGTATATTAATTGGACATTTGGAGAGGTTCGAGGAGCTATAGAGCCAACATTAATTTATACTGATTCTCAAAGCCCTGAAGAAAATGAAATAAGTGGAGAATTGTTTAATTATGAGGGGTTATTTTATTTTGATATCCCTAAAGCCGATTCTGAGAGTGAGTTAATATTAACTAATTCTACGGATAATAGTGTACTTGCAAGAAGTAGATTACATAGTTTGGAGGAAACGCCATGCGAAATTTAATGTCCAATAAAAAAGGATTGTCGAGTGTTGTCTCGGTTGTGTTAATTATAATGCTTACGGCTTCGGCTATCTCTTTAATAGGATTATTATTAAAGGATATGATTTCTAATTCCTCTTTTTCCCCGCAGGTTGATTGTTTGGAGTATAAAACTCAGGAAGTATTGAAAATAGTTTCTGTTTGTTATTCACAAGAGAATAGAGAAATAAATTTAGCAATTCAGAGAAAGAGTGGATATGATTTATCTGGACTATCCTTAGGTTATGTGCATGATGGAAAATCTAGAAGATGGAATTGCGATCCTATGACCTGCGGAGGGTGTAAATTACCAGAGGAAGGAACGATTAGAAATTATTTTCTAGGAGGAATTGAGAGTTATTCTTCTGAAAGTGAGATTAGGGTTTATTCTGAAAATTGCCAAATTGACTCTGAAATAATACGTCCTTGCTAAAATGAGAAAGATTAATTTTGAAGAGAAAGTTGTTGGTTTGTCTTTTTTGTTTATTTTTATTTATATATTATTTTTTTTAATTATTCCATTTTTTAGAGAAAATAGTTTATATAGCTGGGATTTTCCAGGATTAAAAGCATCCATTGAATATCAAAAAGACATCTTACCTAAATTGTCGGATTGGAATCCTACTTTCTTTTTTGGATTTAGTCAAAATCAGTTTTATCCACCATTGTTTTCTTATCTGGGAGCAATATTAAGTTTTATCTTTTCTACAGAGATTTCTTTGAAAATATTGTTTTCGCTCTCTCTGATAGCTTTACCTTGTTCATTTTACTATTTCTTAAGAAAGTATAATCTCCCGAAAGTACCCGCTTCAGTGTTAATGATTGTTATGTTCTCGTTGCTTTTCTTTATAGGAGGATATTCTTATGGGGGAAATATGGATTCTACCTTCAGAGTTGGATTAATAACTCATGTTCTTGGGATGGTTTTCTTTTTCTTTTACGCAGGAAGATTAAATAAAGACTATCAAGAAGGAAAATTTTTAATTTCTAGTGTATTATTTTCTTTGGCAATATTAACTCATATAATTGCGGCATTTGCATGTGTAATATATTTTATATCGACTTTAATTGCAAACTTTGAAAACTTAAATAAAACTGGAAGATATTTTCTAAAACAAGTAGGAATTGTATTTTTATTAACCTCTGCGTGGATTATTCCATTCATATTTAAAATAAACTTCCTTAAGTCTTATCAAATAGGTGCTATAGACTCTAAATTAATTATGCTATTTGTGTTAGTTTGGTTAGCAATCTCTTTGTTTAAGGAAAGAAAAGAATTTCTTAACATAGGAATATTCTTTGTAGGAATATTCTTGTTTAATTTCATTTATCTATATTTATTCGAGATTCCGGTTCATATGTACCGATTTTATATGTATATTATATTACTAATTCCATTAATGGCTTATTCATTAATCAATAGGCGATATATTAATGTTGTACTTGTTCTAATGCTGGTTGCTTCGATTTTTATTATCGTGACGAATCCTATTGATAGTGAGGGCGGAAAGATAAAATTAGAATTTGGTAATGTTTCATTTGATACATATGATAGAGTATTAGTCTTGCCAAAAATAAATGAAGTAGGTGGAATGCATTATTTACAGAATGAGCTTCCATTTATGTATGGCTTTGAGGGCGTAAGGGGATTGTATGTTGAATCATCGAGAAATGCCCGAACGGTGTATAATTTAGAATCTGTTTTGAACAATAAACAAAAGTATAGCATGGGGGCGATTTTAGACTCTGAATTAATTGATGTTAATAATTTCACAAATGAGAAAATAGAGTATGAATTAAATATTCTGGGAATAAATAAAGTTATTGGTGATGCTCAATTTGAGTATGGGCTCCAAAGTGAAGAGATATTTACGTTAAATAACGAATCGTATTACGTATACGAGTTTAATCAGAGCAATTTAATTGAAATATGGGATAAAAATATTAGTTTAATTAATGATTCTGCGAATAAAGACGAAGAAATAGGTAAATGGTTCTTGGGAGATAATGTTTCTGATGAGATATTAATAATGAAAGAGTTTCCTGAATATGATTTGAAAGGTACGGAAAAAGTTGTATTGGACAGCGTATCTGGAGATAAAAAAGAAATTCGATTTAGAATAGAATCTGAAAAAGAAATACCAGTTATAATTAAACAGTCATATTTCCCTAATTGGAAGGCATATTCTGATGGAAAAGCGATAAAAATATACGAAGTTTCCCCTAGCTTTATGATGGTATTTGCAAAGGGAGAAATAGAATTAAGATATGAAAATAGATTTGTAGATATTTTAGGACTAATATTGAGCTTAGTGGGAGTATTAAGTCTAATTCCTAGTTATATTTATGAGAAAAAGTTTATTTCTTTATAACTTTTTCTTCTTTAAGGAAAAGTTTTGCAACGAGAAAGATTACTAAGGCAAGAATTATGAAATTTATTAGTGCTCCAAGAAATGCACCCCAACCGATAACTATTGGACCTAAAGATAAAGTGGCTTGCTGCCATGCTCCTCCAGGAATAAATGGAGTTATAATTGGCATAATTATATTATCTACTAAAGATTTTACCAGAACTGTTGCTGCAGAAGCCATAATAAATGCTATTGCTAACCCTATAACCTTATACTCTTCTAGAAATTCTTTGAACTCCGAGATTATCTGTTTCATTAGATATTTAGAGATATTAAGATTATAAATGTTTTTAGAGAAATCCTTAAAAATTTCAAAAAGAAGAAACTTTAAAAACCCTAAAAATATCCAGGAAAATGGCAATTAAGAAAGGCGACCTGATCGTTGTTGAATATACTGGTAAATTGGATTCTGGAGAAGTTTTTGATAGTTCTAATCATGGAGAACACTCTCACCCTCTTATATTTAAAGCGGGAGAAGGACAAATGATTGCAGGATTTGATAGTGCAGTAATTGGAATGGAAAAAGGAAAAGAAAAAACTATTAAAATTCCTTGCAAAGAAGCATATGGTGAAGTAAGAAAAGAATTGCAAAGAGAAATTCCAAGAAAGATGTTGCCTCCGGAGCAAGAACCTCAAGCAGGAATGATGTTGATGATGGGAACACCAGATGGAAGACAGTTGCCTGTTAGAATTGCAGAAGTTAAGAAAGACGTTGTTATTTTGGATTTAAATCACCCTCTTGCTGGAAAGGATTTAACTTTTGATATTAAAATTGTTGGAATTGGCGAAGCTGATGCAAAGAAGTTCGAGCAGGAAAGCCACGAGCACCATCATTAAAAAGTATATAAATATTTAAATTCTATCTGAAATGAGAAAGTAAATGAATATGCCTCGTTCTTGGTTTGAAAGTAACTATGGACATTTAAGAGAATTAGGTAATAAAATTCTTTCTAGGGATTATTCCTATTGCGTTATGGATATTTCGGAAGCTCAGCTTTGGAGAACTGTTTTAACTGGGCGTTTAAAGGAAACAAAAGAGCTAGATGAACAACAAAAAGAAGAAATTAGAAAAGGAATTGGAACTATTGAACAAGCGATTGATAATTATGTAGACAGATTTCATCAATCTTTGAATTTATTAAGAGAATTGAAGAGAGAAATTTAAAACAGGTGTTTAAAATTTATTCTTTCTCGTTTCCTGTGCAATATGCTTGAATGGTCTGATTAAGATAGTTAAATCTTGGATCCCAACCGATAATTGAGGGATTTTCTTTTAAATTTGAGAAACAGGATTCACAAGTTCCCGTTTTATATATTGGAGCAACTGAACTACCTGACCATGAACTTTTTGGACGAGGAATTAATAGATTACTACAAAGACAGGCACTAACTAGTATATTAATCCTATCTTCATTTATCATCTCAGGGATTGATTCGCATCCTGCAGGAAGAGGATTTCCGACACATAAAGTGTTATAAATTTCTTGAAGACAAAATCTGTCTGAGTTATAACTTATTTGCTCGCTTTTACAACTAGCGCAAGTATCTGGAGAGTCTAGTGCGTGAGATAGCTCGTGATTTAATATACATCTGTCTGTATTAATTGAAACTGACTTATGAATGTCTATAGGAAAAGGATTTGAAGGATTTATACTGCTCCCCGAAGTAAGATTAAATTCATCGCAGATGTCTACAGGAAGGGTAACTTTACAAGAATATCTGTTACATGTACTGGGGGAGTCTTTATTATCGTTACAAATTATAGTTACACTTTTACAATTTTTAGTAACGCAACCGTTTGGATAAGGAACACAACCTGACGAGTCAAATGGATTTAAAAAAAGATCTTTTGGATAAAATGAAAATAGGAAAATAATAAAGAGGATAATGAGAGAGAGGATAATTATATTATTTTTATTAAACATAAACAAAGAGGAGTAGATTAGAATATAAATCTTTTCTAAGAAGTTTTCTTGAATAAGATGGAGATAAACACTTTTTTACGAAGAAGATAAATCCTTTTAAGCCTGAAAAAATGAATGTTTTTATGAAAAAAGGGCGATTGAGAGTGATAGGTAGAGTTCCAAGTTCTGAAAATGAAGGAAAGATATATGAGATTTATAATTTTAATAAGCTAGATGCTTATTTTAGACAGGAAGGTTTTAGATGTACTCAAATTAGAGATTTGGGGGATTTACAAGGTATTTTGAGAGAGTTAAAAGATTTGATTAGAGGAGAGAGCTATTATATGGGTAAACGAGTAGGGGATGAGAACATACGTGGAAAATTAGAAGATTTGTTTATGATTGTGCCTGCACATCTTGTTTTAGAGGAAGATGCACTGACTAATTTAGTGGATACAAATCCTTTTGAAAAAAGACCCGGGCGTTTAGATTATTATGCTCTTTATTTATCTTCAAAATTAAAACATTCTGAATATGCTCAAACTTCTAGGTGGGAAGTTGAAAAGAAAAAAAGAGTTGGAAAGAAAAATTAAATCTTAGAAGCGATATGTGAAACTGCCTCTTCAATTATATGCGAAACAGGTTTACCTGTTTTTTTACTGAGTTTTTTTAATTTATTTATTACTCTCTGCTGAAGAGTTATATCTATCCGTTTACGTGCCCAAAGAATCTCTCGAGTTTGATCATAGTGCTCCATCTCTTCAAAATCGTTTTTATTCTTCTCAAATATCGCTTTGATTTCCTTATTACTTAATGGCATTTTTCATTCTCTCCGTAATTATTTCTATGTCTGAGATATTTTTAGATGCAATGGACAAAATGTGATGCTTTAATAATTCTCCATCTACTTTTTTTGTAGTTTGATTTGCAAACATAAATGCAATAAACATAGCCGTTTTTTTATTTCCGTCTTGAAATACATGATCAACGAGTATTGCTCGTATTAAATATGATAATTTTGTGTATTCTCCTAATCGAGATTCAATTTGTTTATCGATTGCAAAGTCTAAACTAGCCTCGTTTCTAAGAATTCCTCCAAATCCTTTATTTATTCTAATTAATTCTTCCTTGCTTATTTCCATACACATGAATATACCTAGCAAGTATATAAATGTTTCGGGATTTTCATACACATGAATTTAAGTAAGGTTGAGAGTTCTAGTAATTTATATTAACATGTTTTTTATATTCTATAATGAATAGTTTCTAAAAAATTAATTAGGTGATTTTGAAACAAATGTATAATTATTCAGGATATCCGTTAATTCTGTCTCTTCTAAAATGCCGTTTAGGTTTCTATCTCTTGCTCTAAGTGAATCAGGAAGAGAGTAATGTGCTTGAACTTCTCTAAGAAGGAGTTTATTTTCAAGTCTATACTGATCAAGACATAATCCTGTACACAAACCTGCCAGAACACCGAGTGACAATCCAATACAAGAAAGATAAGACTTTATAGGAGAAGGGATTACTTTGTTGATTAACTCTTGAGCGAGCATGTATTTTAAGAGTAAATAGGATATTTAAATTTTTAGATTTGCCAGAACTCTCACTTTTTAGAAATTTAAAATTTTTCTTAGAAAAATAGTAATCTCTTAATCGTATCCATTGGCTTTTAATAAAGTACGTAATTCATTAGCCTCAAAGTGTCCATTTCCATTTTTATCATAGGGTTTAATTGAACTTGGGAGAGCATAATGGGCTTGAACTTCTCTTGAAATTTGTTGATATTGAGTATTATGATAATTTAGGTAGACATATGAAAAAATATCTATCATTGCTACAAGACTTAGAACAGAGGTAGTAACTAGGGAAGTAACGTATTCTTTGTGCGTTTTAGGATGAATTGTAAAGATTTTCATGTTGTTAAAGATAAAATAAAGTATTTAATTCTTCCGATTAAACGAACTATTATGTTATGCTGGAAGTTTTAAGCGTAAGGAGAAAGTTTTAGCTTGAAGAAGGTGGTAATAAAAACGTAATTTGAGCTCTGAGTCTTGCTTGTGCTTGAGTAATATCCGATTCGATGATTCTTGAAACAGGAAAACTAGAATATTTTGTGCTTGCAAGTTCCATTAATTGAGACAATCCTGTTAAAGTGGTCTCGCCACTTCCTCTAGCAATATTTTGTCGAGTTTCTAGAGGAAGGATTGAAGAATCTAACATAGCCATTAAAGAATAAGCAGTATGAACACTGCTAGAAGCATTGTAAGCAAATTTTATAGCATCGTTGACTTCGTTAGGGTCCATATTGTTTGAGAATAAATACGGTTTATATACTTTTCTATTTTTAATACGAACTATTAGGTTATGCTGGAAGATTTAAGCAAAGGGAGAAAGATTTAGCAATTACAACATCGCATAATCTAATGAATTTTCTGGTTGCTGATAGTACTGGAACTTACCATTAGAATACTGATTTAATCTTACACACAAAGAATCGCCCTTAGATACTTCCAAGTGTTCAAATGTATCTGCCAATACTTGAAGATCTTCTTCGTTTATAGATGCATGAATATTTGGAGGGTATCCTGTTTGTCTTAGCAAGCGGGCTAGATTTACAGTATAGTGCGTTTGAGCCATTCCATGAGATAACCTTCTATTGAAAGCTCTTTCATTTCTTGGAATTCCTTTTGGATTGAATCTATCTGCTAACTCGAAAGATAGTTTTGTTCTTGCTATACCTTTTACTCGCATAGCCTCAGTTAGTTTAATTACAATTTCTTTTCTTAGTTCTTCAACATGCATGAAAAAAGAGATAAAAAAGAATATAAATACTTTTCTATTTTTAACACGAACTATTAGGTTATGCTGGAAGATTTTAGAGATGATTGAAAGATTTAGCTTTGAGGTTTACTATAAAAATCATCATTTTTATACCAAGATTCTGGAACGGAATGGCCTTTTTCTGTTAAAATGTTGAAAATCTCTTTTTGATATTTCTTTGTATGTATCATTCTGTGATGATTTGGACATAAACCCATTAAATTTGTCTCGGAATTGTTGGTTTTATCATGATTTAGATGATGTAAATCGACTAATTTATCAAAACCACAGATAACGTGAAGAGGTTACTTTTTTATATATCTCCGAAGAAATATTATAAATATGCAATTCAGATTCCACCATATATTTTGAAAAAAACAGACCTTAAAGAAGGCGATGAGCTGGACATTGATGTAAATGAATGTATAATTATGATAAAAAAGAGTAAAAATCTTGATTTAGTGAAAGTTAAGCAAAATACGAACTAATATATATTCTCTAGTATGTATAAAACGGCTCACAAGTGTCATTAAACGAACGCTTGAGATTAGAGGGTTTTAGGGTTAATGGGAACTAGTGAAACTAATTTATTAAACTAAGAAGTAAGCTGATTAAAGGCTTTTGATTCCTGCCGATCATCAAAAAATAGAGGTTTTCCTATCCAGTTGGGTTCTATTGAAATTCTAACCCATGCTCCATGCTCTCCTAGAGTATAAGAAGAATGAAATTGCTTACCTGAACAACTTGTACCCTGTAGCCTTACAATTCTTGGTTGATCTGAATGATGTCTCTGTGCTTGTAAATTATTTAATCCAGGGTATATCGTTAAATTAATGAAGTCTAACTCTTGACCTCTAACAATTGTATATTCACTACTTGGTGCTCCATAAAGACATCTGAATTCTCCATCTTTTAGTAAATCTAATGGAGGGATATTTTGTTTCATTTTTTTGAAAAACTTTTGTAGTATTTAATCTTTTTGGTGATAAAAAGATGTGAAAAAGATGTGGTTTTTGGGTGTTTTAAACAGGTGTTTGATGAGATTAATGCGAACTTGGTTGAGAAATATATGCAACTACTTCTCTGCAATAGTTAGATTCTGCAGAGGTTATCGGTCTGTTATAATCGAATGATGCTCCCCTTGAAGAAACGATTCCTTTTACTCTAACCATATTGTGATTTGTACTGTTTGCTGATTTAATAGCGGTAGATGTTTCAAAAAGATTTTTATCTGGAAGTGAAATTTCTCCACGAGATCTACTTTCTGATTTTTCAATTATGGGTATAGTTGGAAAGACTAACATTGATAATCCTAAAATTCCTAATCCTACAAGTTCTTTAATTGGATGATATCCCATGAAAACAGGTGTTTGTGGAGGTTTTTATAGTTTTCGGTGATTAAAAGAGGTGAAAAAGATGAGGTTTTTGGGTGTTTTAAACAGGTGTTTGAGAGGGATTAATACGAACTCGCTAATCTGCCAGGAATACTTATTCTAAATTCGTTCATTCTTCTCACATTTAAAGAAAACATTGCTAAGGAACCACCAATTAAATGCCTTGGTTTTGACTGTGAAACTCTGTCACTTAGTTCTGCTCCATATGTTAACATATTATTAAAAGATACGCTAATAATCGGATCGTTTCTACCAACATCAGAGACTACTTTCGCGAAACAATTCATATATGAGCCATACTCTGCAGAAGCGGGTTCAAGAGATAAGTCCCGAGTCTTTTCGTCGTGTCCTGCTTTAAAGTCCATTAAGGCATCATAAGTTTTTTCTGCAAGCACATCTAAATAATCTCTGTTTACTTCAGGCATAAGTTAGTTGAATTTTATTGATATTTATAGTTTTCGGTGATAAAAAGATGTGAAAAAGATGAGGTTTTTGGGTGTTTTAAACAGGTGTTTGAGAGGGATTAATGCGAACTTAAAATTCCTGTTGAAAGATTTAAGCGAAGAGATAAAGATTTAGCCGATATTTAGAGTCTCAAATGGATTATTTCTAAACTTAGAGACTTCTGGTCTTGGAACATTTAAATTTAGGCCAAATCTGCCTGAATGACTCTCGAGTGTTTTTATGGCCTCTTCGATTTGGTGAACTATAAACTCTGCTTCTAGGTCTTGATTTTTACGATTAACTGAAAAAGTCGCAGCTAGTTGAGATCTTCTATCTAAGTAGGAATGATATAGATTAAGCACCTCTTCAGAGGTCATTCTTCTGACAAACTTTCGGTAGGAGATTCCTAATCCTACTCTCTCGCCTAAATCGATGGCTGCAAGGCCTCTTGCTCCAGTTTCAACTTCACCAGCATAAATAACGACACATGGAATCAGTTCTTTCCTATTTTCAGTACGATAATAAAATCCTTCTTCCATGAAATTGTTTAGGAGAAGTTTGAATAATTCAATTTAAAATAAAAAATTATCAAACAAAATTTC
>ERZ1292629.1329-Hain-H43-01um-R1-1329-length-24587-cov-32_pt1 | contig 24587 bp, 27 predicted proteins | sample MGYA00564399_ERZ1292629 | MGnify/ENA primary metagenome ERZ1292629 (study PRJEB36523, sample SAMEA6512636) | groundwater metagenome | collected 2019-01-08 | study: AquaDiva: Metagenomics assemblies of 32 groundwater samples | reverse complement strand
CTGTCATGGTGGCAGAAAATTCTCAGCTGGTTCTAGACGAGTTCTGATTATGGTGCGGAATGGGAGAATCGAACTCCCGCCCGTTGCTTGGGAAGCAACTGTTCTACCACTAAACCAATTCCGCTATCTTAGTTATGGTATACTAAACCGATAACATTTAAAATATGGACAAAAATATCACCATTTACAGCACGCCGACATGCCACTTCTGCCAGATGACTAAAGATTTTTTAAAGGAAAAGGGTATCGGCTATACAGAGTTTAATGTCGCGAGCGACCTGGAGAAACGCCAAGAGATGATTCAGAAGTCAGGACAAATGGGAGTGCCAGTTATACTTGTCGGTGACCCTTCAAATCCTTCATGGCAAGCTGAAATGATTATCGGTTTTGACAAAGAGAGGCTAGTCTCTTCTCTTGGCATTACCGCATAACGTTCGGCCCTCTTAGTTCAATGGATAGAACAGCCCCGTCCTAAGGGGTAGATGTCAGTTCGATTCTGGCAGGGGGCACAAAAGCTTGATATACTGAAAAGATATATGGATCAAGAACTGAAACGAGAGATGGAAGAGATACACGCGCTGGCGAAGGATAACCACAGGCTCCTGCGCGCAATGAGGCGACACCAACTGTTTGGTACGATAATAACGGTCGTATTCTGGCTCGTCATACTTATCGCGCCGTTTTATCTCTATCAGCAATATCTGCAACCGCTCGTCGCGAAGTTCTCAGCTACTCCAGGCGCAACGGCTTCCGGCCTCTTTAATCTGCCGTCTTCCGCTGACATTCAAAAGCTGATCAATTCATTTCAGAATAAATAATCAAGTTATCCACCAAGAGGCAGTTATTAGTTCGTACCAGTGAGGCTATAATGTGTATATGAATACAGTACGAGATGCAGCTTTTCGATTGCGGCTTGCCGGGCATAGTTATAACGAAATTCAGAGAACACTTAAAATTTCCAAATCAACATTATCCGGTTGGTTTAAAAATCTCGTGCTTTCAGGCAAGGCACAGGAGCGTCTCGCATCGCGAACTCGTCTCGGGAGTGCCGCGTTGATAAAACGCAATAGGATGCAAACGCATAAAGCCGAACAACGTGCGCGTGAGGCACGCGCATCAGCGAAAGGAAAAATTCCAACTTTAACTAAAAATGATTTGTTGATAATAGGAACTGTCCTGTATTGGGCAGAAGGGTATAAACGCCTGCATATTCGAGATGGCAAGGAACGAATGAGCCATACAATCAGTTTTGTAAATGCTGATCCTGCGATGGTCAGAACTTTTTTGCGTTTTTTGCTGGAGGTACTCGAAGTCTCTACTGATGAGATACATCTTACTATGCGTCTATATCCGCATATCAATGAAGAAAATGCGTGCAGATATTGGATGAAAATTACAGAAATGCCGCATTCGCGTTTCCATAAAACAACGAATATGGTAAGTTTAGCAAGTAAGGGGAAACGCCCATACAATCGTCTGCCGTACGGCACTCTTCAAGTTGCCGTATACGATACGGCGAAATTTCACCATCTTTTGGGTCTCATTGAAGGAGTGCAAGCAAGAATATAAATGTGATATATTACTTTGTATTGCTTGGGTAGCTCAGTTAGTTAGAGCGCTGCTCTGAAGAAGCAGAGGTCCCCGGCGCACTTCCGGGCCCAAGCACCCGTATGTTTCAAAATATCCTTTCGTGGATTCATGCGCGAGAGCGGCATCTTTCGGCATTCGCGATGCTCGCGGGATTCGCCTTTGACAAGTTTATCATTCCGTATGGCACATCCCGGGAGCATATCTGGCGAATGAGGAGGCGGACCAACATAGTTCATCGTTGACAGCGGTATGATTCTGTAAAGAAAGAATGGATGACAAATCCGGCGGCGGTAGAAACAATAACTCTTAAATAACAAAAACAAGGTTCAACCTTGTTACAAGGTTGAACCTTGTTTTTGTTTAACCGGCTTTGACGCGCAATTTTGTTTGTTTCGCCTTGTCCAGTTTGGGCAGAATGATTGTCAATAAGCCGTCTTTAGAACTCGCAGACGTCGCTTCGACATCAACCTCTTGAGGGAGCATAATCGCGCGCGCGAACGAACCCCAAAAGAGTTCGCGCGTAAAATAATCGGGACCGTTAACTTGTTCGCGTTCCATTCTGGAACCTTTAATCTCAACCATGTCGCGGCTTATAGAAATGTTAAGTTCATCCGGGCGCACGCCGGCTACAAAAGCGCGAATGACGATGTCGCTGGCGGTCTGATTAACATCTACGGGGAGTTGCCCCTCGTTTCCGGTAGACGGGAGTCCTTCATCAAGAGGCGCAGGGCGGGTGGCGAGCTCGCCGGCGCGAGCGCGTGGCTCCTTTCGTTCGGGTATTGTTGTAACGGGAAGTTCTTCGTCAAACGCATCAAAAGAGTCGCCGGACGAATATGCGCCGGAGAGACGTTCAAAAAACGAAGGCTTCTTGTTCATGTGCATCATATATTTATTATTGAAGGTTACGGTACTGAAAGTATTTTAACACCTCAAACGCCGCGAAGAAAATAACAACAACCGTCCACACGAGTGAAAACGCGGCAAGCGTAGTTGAAGTGTCTTGGCTAATAATAAGCATGTTAAAGGCGGTATGCAATGCGACGGCGAGGATAAGTCCTAGAGCCGCCGCCACTATGCGGCGGCTCGGGCGATATGCAAACGAGAATGCCAGTGAAAAACCGATTGCCGAAGAGGCAACGACATGAAGCAGAGTTGACCCGAGGAAGCGCACATCGCCTGTGAAAAAACTGGTAGCGAAATATCCGCCGGAGACGGGGTCAATGAGAAACAGCACATTCTCCGCCGCCGCAAATCCGAGCGCCGCTGTAACCATATAAATCACATAGTCGGGAGCTTCATCAACCGCATTGCGCCATAGAATAAATATTGCGGCCATAGCATATTTTAGGAACTCTTCAGCGAGCGCCCACGCCGTAAAGACTGAAAGGTCTCCCGTAAGATGATTCTTGGCGTATTGTTCTAGAGGAAGCGCGAGCGGAACGGCCGCCATGCCCGCTATGAATGTGAGCAGGATAAGCTTTTTAGGTTCCGGATGGCTCGCGTCTTCCTTTAAGAGAAAGTAAAGCCAGATGAAGGACGGCATAAGCCCGCCGAGAAACGCGTAGCCGAGCGTGGTTGCAGTCATATCAGTATTGTAGCAGGCGTTCGCTAGCAGTTCAGAAAAAGGAAGCGCTCAGGCCGCTAGGCCGATTCAACATCCTTTTTCTGAACCACCGGCTCCGCCGGCCACTTCGCTACCATCAGGAATTCAGAATCTTTCGTCGGCATTGATTGGTAAATTTCCTCTGTAATAAACGGCATGAAGGGGTGCAGAATACGCAAAGTGTGGTCAAGCAAAGTTAGAAGAAGTTGCGCGCGCGAAGCGCGCGCGCCTGCGTCTTCGCCGGCAAAGATAGGTTTTGATTCCTCAATTATTTTGTCCGCTAGTTCGTGCCAAGCATAGTGATAAAGCTTCTCTGCGGCCATATAAATACGAAATTCTTCAATATCCGCCGTCACGTCTTTCACTAAAACATCATGTTCGTATAATATTTTCAGATCACCTTCAATCATGTAGGACGTACCACGTCCTACATGATTTTTTGGCGTATTTTCTGTGTTTTCTAATATAAATCTAGCAATGTTCCAGAGCTTGTTCGCGAAATGTTTGTATCCCTTCACCTTATCCTCGCTGATGCGCATATCTGTGCCCGGAGTATTGCCGACCACAAGAGCCATACGTGCCGCATCCGCTCCGAACTTCGCCGTTACATCGAGCGGGTCCATGTTGTTCCCGAGCGACTTACTCATCTTTCGCCCTTTCGCATCACGGACCATTCCATGAAGATAGACAGTCTTGAATGGAATTGTGCCAAGCGTAAATTCAGTCATAAGTATCATTCGCATAACCCAGAAGGGCAGGATGTCGTAACCGGTCTCCAGTAAATCAGTAGGATGGTAGTTCTTAAAGTCTTCCGTTTCATTAGGCCATCCGAGTGTTGAAAATGTCCAAATGCCGGATGAGAACCAAGTATCGAGAGTGTCTTCATCCTGCATCCAACCCTCTCCATCAGGAGCTTCGCCTACGGCAATCTCTTCGCCTCGGTACCAGACTGGGACGCGATGACCATACCAAATCTGCCTACTAATGCACCAGTCGCGCAGATTCTCAACCCAATGAAAATATGTTTTTTCAAAGTATTCTGGAATAATTTTAATCTGCTTGGAGCGAACTGCCTCAATCACAAGTTCTTTCAACGTCTTACCACGACCTTCAATCTTTTTATTTACATCAATAAACCACTGCAGTTTCGGCAGAGGTTCAATAATTCCTCCAGTTCGTTCTGCTGTCGCGACATTTTGAGTGATGTCTTCTTCTTTTTCTAAAAGTCCTTCGGTCTTGAGCCATTCGACTACAATCTCGCGCGCTTCAGTCGTCTTCTTATCTTTAATACGACCATCTACGGTCATCTTAGCGAACTCGTTAATTATGATTACTTCGTGCGATAGTCCATGCCTATCGGCGATGTCCCAGTCAGTCTGGCTATGCGCCGGCGTAACACCGACGGCACCCGTGCCGAACTCAGGGTCAACTTCTTTATCCGCAACTATTTTTATATGTATTGGCACATCGCAGAAAACAGCGTCGTATTCTTTTCCAACAAACTCTTTGTATCTGGCATCATCAGGATGCACGGCGACTGCGACGTCGCCAACCTTTGTTTCCGGTCGTGTTGTCGCTACTGGGATAGGGAAGTCTTTAGAATAACGAAACGTATAAAACTTTGCAGTCCGTTCCTCATAGACGACTTCGTCATCAGAAATCGTGGTCTGGCCCTTAGGGTCCCAGTTAACGATGCGATGACCGCGATAGATGAGCCCGGAGTCATACATTTTATTAAAGACAGTATTGACTGCTTTGTTTCTTGATTCGTCCAGCGTGAATGCTTCGCGTGACCAATCAAGCGAAGCGCCCATAGTTTTTACTTGGTTCACGATGGTGTCATGGCTCTCCAGAGCAAATACGTTAATGCGCTTCAGTAACTCTTCGCGCCCAAGGTCATGCCTATTTTTGTTCTCATCTTTCTTAATCTGCTTTTCAACTACTGACTGTGTCGCGATAGCGGCGTGGTCTGTGCCGGGAACCCAGAGCGTACGGAATCCGCGCATGCGCTTGTATCGGATGAACACATCTTCAATCGCGAGCATGAGCGCGTGGCCCATATGGAGACGTCCCGTAACATTTGGGGGAGGGAGTACGATGGAGTACGCCGGTGCATCAGCAGAAGTTACACCCTGCTTAACACATTCATCAGGGTTAAATAGACCGCTCTTTTCCCATGTGTCATAAGTCCGTGACTCTGTTTCAGAGGGGTCGTAGGGTTTTAAGAATTTCTCAGGCATTGCCTATAAAATATAGCAAATCAAGCACTTTTTGCGAGCGAAAGATTGCCGTTAGCTTTGAAGTCGGTGGAGAATTCTTTTTGCACTGCGCGGTAGAAGCCGGCGAGGGCTATCATAATGGCGTTATCGGTCGATAAATTGGAGGCTGGAATCTGGAGGCTGGAATCTGGAAATTCGGAGACCATCTTTTCTTTGAATACTCGGCGAATGTGCGTATTAGCCGAGACGCCGCCGCCGATGACGAGTGTTCGCGCTCCGGTCTCAGAGAGAGCCTGTGCAGTTTTCTTCCATAGCACATCAGTAACGGCGTTTTCAAATTCGTGCGCAATCTGCCGATTGAGAATCTCCCTATCTACGGACGGTCGTCCATTCATAAGGATGTCCTGTTTTTTAAGAAGATAGAGCACGGCGGTCTTCAGTCCCGCAAAAGAGAAGTCGCACGTTCCCGAGTCTATCATCGGCCTCGGCAGTCGTAGCGCAGAAGAACGCAGAACGGACGCAGAATCACGCGGAATTTTTTCTGCGGCTATCTGCGTATCGTCAGCGTTTTTCCGCGCAATTTCTGCGAGAGCAGAAATGTGAGAACCGCCGGGGTAGGGGAGGTTGAGCATTCGCGCGACTTTATCAAACGCTTCGCCTACAGCATCGTCGCGCGTCTGACCGATAAGTTCATACTGGAGCCATTCTTTCATCAGCACCAGCTCCGTATGCCCGCCAGATATGAGCAATGCGAGCACCGGCATTTTCACATCAGAAATTACAAGGTTCAACCTTGTAGAAATCGGTGGCGTATTTATTGGGTCGTTTAGCACCTCTTTTGCAAGTGCCGACAAGATGTGGCCTTCCATATGATTCACAGCGACGAGGGATTTACTCCAAATTAGAGAGAGCGCCTTGGCAAAATTTATCCCGACCCATAGCGCCGGTTCTAGACCAGGGCCGGCTGTTACAGCGATAGCGTCTATCTCTGGAGTCTCACATTCTGAAACGAATTCAAAAAACATTTCAGTAAGTCCGGGCTCGCGCGCCAAAATTTCAGAAATTTTGGCGCGTGTTTCTTCCTGTATCACCTGCGTATCTTCGTGCAGTAATTCGGCTTCTTCAAGCGCCGCTTCTAGAATCGGCACGAGATTTTTAGCATGCTCGCGCTTCGCGAGAGCAGGGAACACTCCCCCGTATTCTTTATGTATCTCTATCTGCGAAATAAGTGCGTTGCCTAGTACCTTGAATTTAGCGCTCTGTTTGTCGCCTTTGCACTCCAGTATCGCTATCGCCGTTTCGTCGCACGACGTCTCAATGGCTAGAATTTTCATCTTTTGTAATTACGGTCCATGGGATAGGGTTTCCAAACTGTATTTCAAATCCTGCAGCTGCAGGATGTCCGTTCCCTCCGTACTTCTGCGCAATTGATGCAACGTTGATACTCCCGTCGCTACGCAATGATACGCGTAAACCTTCTGCATCTGCAGAAACAATAATCGCAATAGGTGGCTTAAGACGAGCAAGTCGATTCCCAGTGTCGCTAGTGAACTCACCAGAAGCACCAGTCAGATAACATTCGTATCCTTCAAAATTAACTATTTCAGCGTGATGAATACCGTGAAGAACAACATGCTCATGATGTTGAGAGAATAATTTTCCAGTTTCTATGACACGTTTAAGTTCAGCGTGGTCCTCTAGTTCCGTAATGAACGTATTCCACTTTTCTACGTTTTTTATATCAAAAGATGCGAAAGAATCTGTAAGAGTGTACACGTATGCAAGAACCTCTCGAGAGTTCGGTAAGTTGAATCGATATAAGTCTCCGTCCTCGACATATTTTAAGAGTGTTGGAACAGGAGTATTAGGATGAAAATAACTCCATGCGATTGTCGCGCCAGAATGGTTTGTGTCAAAAACTCCAAGGAATTTAGTTGCGATTTCCCGTGCGCCGTCATGGTGGTCAAGCACTGCCACTGACCTCGCAGTTTTCTCCAATTGGTCCATAATCGCCTGTGGATAACAAAAATCAATAAAATATAAATCTTTATCATCAAGATTTTCTGGCGCTGGCCTACCATGTTTCAGCGGGATATATTCCGCAGTGTCGCCGAATTTCTTCCATGCGGCGTAGGCACCACCGAAGCCGTCTGGGCAACCGCCGTGGTAGAGTACTGCGATTTTTTTGTGTTCGTGCATTTTTCCAGTGTACCTGTTTAGCGCACAAAGCGCACATAGATGCCGGATGGAATGATTCGCTCACCAGTCGATTCTTTAATATGAAATTCTCCGGATTCTCCATCCACATTTCCAAATACACTCTCGACTGCTTGCGCGAATGCACAACTGGCGTAGCCAGCAGCGTAGCCGTTTAGTAAAAAGAAAGAGCCTGACTTGTCTGAAAGCAATTCCTTGAGTGATTCAAGAAGCGTCTGAAAATCTTCTTCAATCTTCCACACCTCACCTTTAGCTCCTCTGCCGAACGCGGGCGGGTCCAAAATTATCCCGTCATATTTCGCTCCTCTGCGCGCTTCGCGCTTAACGAATGTGAGTACATCGTCCAGTATCCAGCGGATTTTATCCTCCCCAACCTCTGACAACTTCGCGTTCTCATGTGCCCAGTCCAGAGATTGTTTGGACGCGTCAACGTGCGTTACGAATGCGCCCGCTTGTGCAGAAACAAGAGATGCGATGCCCGTGTATCCAAAGAGATTCAGTACCTGCGGAATGTAGGACGTGGTACGTCCTACATCAGATGTGGGACGTACGACGTCCCGACATCGTTCTGAAAGCCACTCCCAATTCGGAGCTTGCTCTGGGAAAATGCCGGTGTGTTTGAATCCCGTGAGTCGAGCGAGAAATCGCGCATCATTCCACTTTAATTCCCACGACTCTGGTACTGGTTTCTTCATATCCCACGAACCCTTATTGTTCTTAAATTCAAAAACTGCGTGTGCACTGTTCCAGAGTTCTGGACGAAGTTTGCGCCAAAGCGCTTGCGTCTCTGGCCGCGCCACGATTATCTCGCCGAATCGCTCCAGCTTCATATTGTCGCCGGAATCTAAAAGTTCGTAGTCGTTCCAAGATTCTGACACTATGTGTTTGTCATTTGTCATAGCGCTTCTGGGTGCTTGCGCGACCATTCGTAGAATACAACCGCGGCAGAGACCGCTGCGTTGAGCGACTCGGTCCTGGAATGCATCGGGACTTTGAGCGTTACATCACAGGCAGTGAGCGTTTTCTCGCGAATTCCCGCGCCTTCGTTGCCTATGACAAATGCGGTCGGGGCATCAAATATTTCAGAACCGAGAGTCGTGGAACCTTTCATCGCCAGACCGTAGATCCAGAAACCTTTTTCTTTCAGTATCTTTAGCGTGTTGTTTACATTGCCGATAGAAACGAGAGGAATTCGGAATACCATTCCGGCAGATGCCTTAACAACAGCTCCTGTAACACCGGCCTGATTATGTTCGGGAACTAGAACTGCAGATAAGCCAAATGCCGCGGCAGAGCGAATGATCGCTCCGACATTGTGCGGGTCCTGAACTTCGCCTAAAATCGCGACCGATGGGTTAGTTTTAGTATCCAAAGTGTCTAAAAAAGTATCAAACGATATAAGCAGAGCAGACGGGTCTATTATAGCGATAACTCCTTGATGCGCGGTATCTCTACCAACAAGTTCCTTACCCTTACCGTGAGCGAGAGGGGAGACGGGAATGTTATTTTTCTCCAATAAAACGCGCAGTTCAGTATCGCTATGGCCGGTCAGGCGCAGGTCGGGCGCGAGAAACACTTTACGAATAACTCGCGGAGTATTCCGAAGTGCCTCCATGAGAGAGTGCTTGCCGTAGATATAGACCTTACCCCTCGCATCCTTTTTCTGAATATGTTTACTGAATCTTTTTGGTCGCATGGTGCGCGGTGTAGGGATCGAACCTACGACCTCATCCACGTCAAGGAGGCGCTCTACCAACTGAGCTAACCGCGCGCTGGAAAACTATAACACAAAACTGACCGATGACCCTACCGGGAGTCGAACCCGGGTTTAGAGCTTGAAAAGCTCTCGTCCTAACCGTTAGACGATAGGGCCGTACTGAAAAGAGTACACCACTCTTGATCGCGAAACAAATTAGTGACAGCTAGAGCTGTTGATATCATAGTGCTCGAATATGATATGGTTTCAAAATGGATGTTAATCGTTTGAGAATTATTGGAAGAAAAGGAGGTATCGCGCGTAATGCGTTACATGGTAATCCAGGGACTCTAGACGGTCGTCGTCGCGGAGGTCTTAACTCGATTCGGACACACATCAAAAATAAAACTGGGTTCAAAGTCCTTAAGTCGGTCACTATTCCTAGACATTCTGCTCGCTTGGCAGAACTCATAGGTATTTTGATGGGAGACGGGCATGTTGGACTCTATCAAACGTCTGTAGTTACCAATTCGGAGACTGATTTTCAACATGCTCTTTTTGTAAAAACACTTATTGAAGACCTTTTCAAAGTCCAGGTAAGTCTAAGTAACAGATGCGATAAAAAGGCCTGTGAGATAGTTGTTTCATCAAAATCAGTTTGCCGTTTTTTTGTAAGCCAAGGTATACCACAAGGAAACAAAATCACATTAGGGCTACATATACCCGATTGGATTCGAAAGAAGCCTCTGTATCGTAAGGCTTTTATACGCGGCTTATTTGATACAGACGGATGCGTGTATCTAGATACTCACCATTATGGTCAGAAAGTGTATAAGAATCTCGGAATAGCTTTTGCAAATCAATCATTACCGCTACTTTCTTTCTTCAAGGAGTCGCTTGAATTCTTTGGACTCCACCCTACCCAAAAGACAAAATTTAGGGTATTTTTGAGACGCAAGGAGGATATTCGTCGCTATTTCGATTTGATTGGCTCGTCAAATGAAAAGCATCTGGAGAAGGTTTATAAGTATTTTCTTCTTTACAAAAAGGAGGGGTCGCATAGAGGTCTAGTGCAGTGGTTTCGAAAACCACCGTGCCGCAAGGCACCGGGAGTTCGAATCTCCCCCCCTCCGCCAGAAAGGAAATTGCAAATGCGAGCTGTCCGCCTCGCTTCGCTCGGCGGCTAGTTTGTATGGGATTTTTGGCGAAAAAGAAATGTTTTTATTAATAAGGGCAAAAGAAATTTTTTCATAAGATTTTTTCCAAGAAGCGGCCAAGTGTCGCTCCTTGACGCATTAGGTATAATATGATACATTGAAGCTAGACTTGGACATGATGTCCAGGTGGAATCAAACAGTCCTTTGAAAGGAGCCATCCATGTACGGATTTGCGCGTGTTCAAATGGCAGTCGAAAAACGTCAGCGATTCGAAGACCAGCGCGAGAAATGGGTAGAGACCCGTGAAGAAGACGGCAGACCAGTTGAGTATCTCATGGTCAAGTGCGAGAAATCTGGACAGCCCTGGCCCCGCCAGCGCGTGCTTCGCTTCAACGAAGATGAGCTTCGCGAATGGCAAACGGTCAAACACGGGTACATGACCACGGCGATGCGGTACAACTTCGCATTTGCGCCGCTCGTACTGCTCGCCATCGGCATCGCAGGCTGGGTTTTTAGCTCCTGGTCCACTGGTCTCGTCGCACTCGTGGTGACGACAGCTATTTGGTTCATCGTCACGGTGCGTCGAGGCGATCGTCTCGACGCCGAATCGAAGATGACGAAGCGTCGTATTCTCTCGAGTCATGGCAACATTCCGGCGGATGATGTGGGTATGGCTGACCAGTACTACAAAAACTGTGTCATTCTGTCGGCGATTCCGCGCTGATGCCATCCCAGGCCTTGTGAGTTTACCTCGCGAGGCCTGTTCTTTTTTCTGCGAGAATTTGCCGCCAAAGAAAAACTTGAAATTGTCAGTGTGCGCGGCGGAGCCGCTCATTTTTGCCCCGCCACACCCGAGCCGCGCAAAGCGCGGCGAGGGAATGCAGTTCGAGCTATTTTTAAAATACACCGCCAGAAAGGAAATTGCAAATGCGAGCTGTCCGCCTCGCTTCGCTCGGCGGCTAGTTTGTATGGGATTTTTGGCGAAAAAGAAATGTTTTTATTAATAAGGGCAAAAGAAATTTTTTCATCAATTTTTTAAGATTAGAAACAGCAGGGATGCTGATTTTTTGTTGTTACGTTTACTATTGACATAATCTATAAAATAGAATATTATAATATTGGTTCATTCGAGGCAATTCCGCCCCGAAGTTTCCAGGCAGGCTTAGCCTGCAGGAGGACAGTATGGCTATTTTGAAGCTTAAGGTTTCGCCATCAGTGTTCGCTCAATTGTTTGAGGAGCTAGAACGAGATCCAAATCAATTTCAGGTTCGCCAGATGGTGGTTACTCCTGGCAGTAACAACTCGTACTGCGGAGAAGTTGTGAATGTCGTTCGTATTCTGCCAGGGGAACGTAAGTTCACGGGTAGGGATGTCGAGGTAACTCTGGAGATACTCGAAGAAGTTACAACTGAAATCCTTGCCGGCCGCGAATCTGTCACATCAAAGAAGGTTGGCAGAGCTAAGATAGACGCCCTCTTTGATCTTCTCAAGATTTTCCCGCGAGCACAGAAAAAGACTAAGGAATAGGTCTTTATCGCCCGCCGCGCGTTGTTAACGCGCGGCGTTTCTTTTTCATAATTCAAAGAGCGAGAATTTGCCGCCAAAGCCAGTTAATTTTTTCAATAATCTAAAATTGAAAAATTCACTGAATTGAGTTATACTTAACTCAATTAAAAACTTGAAATTGTTAATGCTCTCGGCTTTTTAATTCATTTTGCTCGCCCGATTCATCCGAGTCCCGCGAAGCGGGACGAGGAGCGAATTCCGTTCGAGCTATTTCAAGAATACACCGCAAGATTTTATTGTTTCTTGATCCAGAGATAAATATCCTCAAGTGCTTTTACTCCGTCGCCTGCAGCGATATTGTTCTGATGGTATAGCTCGTCTGTGCAATCGCCGGCGGCCCAAATTCCATCAAGATTCGTTCGCTGATTACGCGGGTCAACCTTTACCCTCTTTATAGCGTCAAATTCAACTAGTCCTTCTACAAATCCGGTATTCGGGATAACTCCTGCTTCTACGAAGACACCGGAAACTGCCAGCTCTTTTATCTCCCCAGAATCTTTATCAGTATATTTCAAACCGCTTACGAATTTATCTCCCAATATTTCAGTCGGCTCGGCGTGCGCGAGGATGCGCATATTTGGATGCGCCCGTGCTTTCTCTACTGTTATCGGGTCAGCTTTGAATTCTGCGTGGCGATGTATGAGTGTCACAGATTTTGCATATGCGAGAAGTTGAAGGGCAGTTTCAAAGCCGGCATTACCGCCTCCTATAACGGCGACGTCCATTCCGCTAAATAGCGGACCGTCGCAGGAAGCGCAGTACGTAACGCCTTTGTTTTCAAACTTGTCGGCGCCTAGGATATCCAACTTGCGCCTACCGGCACCCGTGGCTATTAAAACTGCTTTTGCGGTAAATTCTTTTCCTGTTTTCGTTTTCGTTAAAAACCCACCGTCGGTCTTTGACAGCGACTCCACCCGCTCGTGCAAGACAAGTTCAACGATGTCACTCTTCACTGCATCAAGATGAGTGGCGAACGATTTGGCGAGTTCTTGGCCGTGAATCTTTGGCGAGCCAATCCAATTCTCAATGCCGTCTGATACGACAGACTGTCCGCCGATTTCTTCTGTTATTAAAACTGTTTTTAATTGCTTGCGCGCTGCATACACGCCGGCGGCTACTCCCGCCGGCCCGCCACCGATAATTATCAAATCAAACATATACGCATTCTACTACAACCTACTCACTATCACTTACAAACTATTTCTTGTGTCTTCGGAGAAACGCAGGAATGGCGCCCCATGTCTCATCATCTTCGGGAGCAGAAACAGCCGTTTCTCTCTTGTGAGGCACAGCGGTTACGATAGGCTCTTCTTTTGTAACTGCCGGCGACTCTGTTTTTTCTTTTTCGGCTTTGTTTTCCGTCCTATCATCGCGCTTCAGGACATCATGATAGATTCGTCCGCGTTCCTCGTCGCGCTTCTCTGCAGGCACGGACATAGAGAATAGCGACCGCTCAATGCCGGAGTGCGAAGAGTGCGCGAGACTCTCGGGAAATCCTGTGGCAATGACGATAATACGCACTTGGCCTTTCTTAAGCTTATTGTCCTTCATCACGCCCCAGATAATCTTGGCGTTCTTATCCACTGATTCGCTGATAATTTTAGACGCCTCATGCACCTCCATGATACCGAGGTCGTCTGAATGGGCGACGACCCAGAGAACTCCCTTGGCGCCTGAAATGGAGATATCAAGAAGAGGGGAGTTGACCGCGCGCTGTGCCGCCTCCTTCGCGCGTTCGTCGCCTTCGGCGACGCCGATGCCCATAAGAGTGGGACCCGCGCCCTCCATAACGGCCTTGATATCGTTGAAGTCGGTATTAATGTCGCCGGGAGTGCGGATGATGTCGGACACGCCTTCTACCGCTTCTCGCAGGACTTCATCGCAGAGCGCGAACGCCTGCTTGAGCGAGAGATTTTTTTCAACTACGGTGAGTAGTTTGTCGTTCGGTATGACGATAAACGCGTCCACCTCTTTTTTAAGTTCAGAGAGACCGCGCTCCGCGATATCCTTGCGTTGTGCGCCTTCAAACGAGAACGGTTTAGTAACGATTGCGATAACAAGCGCGCCGACCTCTTTTGCAATTTTGGCGACGACTGCTGAAGCTCCGGTACCTGTCCCGCCTCCCATCCCGCAGGTGATGAACACCATATCAGACCCCTGCAAGGTTTCTTGAATCTGCTGGCGTGTCTCTTCGGCGGCGCGCTTCCCAAGGTCGGGATTCATTCCTGTGCCGAGTCCTCTGGTCAAGTTCTTGCCGATGTGAATCTTGCGTTTAGAAAGTGCGCGATGGAGGTCCTGCGTGTCGGAATTCACCGCGACGAACTCAACTCCGCGGACCTTGGAATCTATCATGTGATTAATCGCGTTACAGCCGGAGCCGCCGACTCCAACGACGCGAATACGGGCGAACGTCTCTACCTCTGGTTCAACGCGTTTGGACATATCAATAAAATTATGTGAAAAGTTACGTGCTCGCTATCATACCAGACGCTGATAATATGCAAATATTGACAACCTGCGAATAAAACTCATTATTTAAGGCAAGAATTGTTCAAAAAATTTACTGATGGTGGTACCAAGTCCGCGTTTCGGCACGTTCGTGTCGCCGGTGAGTCCCCAGAGCGCGAGGCCGTATGCGACTGACCATGTCGCATCGCGAATCTTCGTATCGGCCGAGAGGCGAAACTCCGCGAGCCGCGAAGGAAGCTTCAATGACCCTCTCGCGATGTCGCTGATGGAACCGGCCCCGGCCCCTCCGCCGGAAATGATGATGCCGGCTGGCAGGGGACCCCGCCGCCCGAGCGATTTAAGATGTTTGTCAATCAGAGCGAACATAGCTTCAAGCCGATTCGCGATTAGAGAATCAACTTTTTTTCGCGGGTACATCGCTCCGGAGAGCCGTCCAACTTTCACCCGCTCCGCTTCTTCAAGAGAGACGCGCAGGCCGAGAGCGATATCATCGGTGATGTGGCTGGAGCCCATCGGGAATACTTTTACGGATATTGGAATTCCTTCATCGTAAACAACGATAGAAATTGTTTCAGCGCCTATATTCGCGAGAACGCACCCTTTCATTTTTTGGTCGCCTTCAAGGAGCACGTAGGAGCCGGCGAGAGGCGATGCCATCTGGTCAATGACTTCAATGTCAGAATCTTCAACCGCTTGAGCGAGAGCTTCTTCATGCTGTGCGAGACAAGTGACGAAGAGGTAGTCAACTTCCAGACGGACTCCTTTCATCCCGAGCGGGTCGCCAAGTACCTTATTGCTGTCAACGCGGTATTCAAGCGGGATGCTATGAAGGACATGTCTATTGATAAATCCCGGAGCCGCCACTTCGCGCGCCATTTTCCCTGCTTTTTCAATATCTAATGCGGTTATCTCCTGGTCTGCGCGCGAGATGACGGTAGAGCCGGTCGCGCGCGCTTCGTCAAGAGAAATACCGCCTACGGCTAAAAAACCGGAGCGCAGAGGCACGCGCGCGACGGACTCGGCCTCCTTTTTCGCTTTAAGAATGCTCGCCGACACCTCTTCTTTATTGACTATGTATCCGTGACGCAGACCCTTGGACTCGGCTAGGCCCGTGCCGAGGATGCGCAGTTGCCGCCCGTTTTGTTTGTCGTACAGCTCTTCAACGACGACCATCTTTACCTGATACGTGCCGATGTCTATTCCTGTTGCTATGCGTCTTTTCATAGCGCTCCAAAAGTCTTCGTTCGCATTTATCCATCTTATCACTATGTGCCCATCCTTTTATGTGCAATACGGCGTGGATAAAGAGAAGAAGGTTGTAGGTTGTAGGTTGTAGATTGTAGGAGGGAGCCTGCTTGGTTGCGACAGCCGGACAAATAATAATTTCTGCACTTTTATTTCCGACAGCATAAGAGAGAACATTCGGGACATAATTTTTACCACGAAGTTTTTTGTTTAATGCGCGCGCTCTCGTTGCGCCTACGAAAGCCAGTGAGATATCCCAGCCGGGGAGCACCTCGTCTGCAATTTTAGAAAAAACAGCACGCGATGCCGTCCGGTGCCGCGTGAGGTTCTGTATTGAAACACCCGCCATTCCTTTAGCGCCTGCCTCCCTTACGAACCTTCTTTGCGGCCGGGTCTATCTTACCGAGCTTCACGAGCTCGTTGTACGTCTCGCGGCGGACTTTAGAAATAAGAGCGCGCCTAAGGCCGACATTCTTGGATTTCGTACGTTTAAAGTATCGGCGGTCGCGCATTTCTCTCACGAGACCTAACCCCTGCGCCCTCCTAGTGAATCGGCGAATAAGCGCGGTTGCGCTCTCGTTCTTCCCGCGCTTCACCTCCACTCGTGTTCCAGCTGTCATTGTGAAAGGACTCTAGCACATCTGATACTTAATTGTCCACGTTTGTCTGGAATATGGAATCTCCCTATTTCTGACGGTCGACAAAGATAGGGATATTCTCGTGTACCTTAATTTACGCTATAGCGTGAAATAAGGTGCACGCAAAAAATAAAAAACAACGCCCGCTGGTCGCGGGCGTTCACAAATGTTCGTACTGATGAGTGCACCATCATCGCGCAAGCCGATGCATTTCTTGGGTGAGCTCCTCGGCTCGTTTGGTCAAACGATCGGCGAGTTTCCCGAGAGAGTAACCGACGAATCCTGCTTGCGGACATATTGCACAAAGACCTTTGACGACTTCCAATAAAACTTCAACAATTACCTGTTTTCGGTCAAATTCAGTCATGTTGCCCTCCGATAGTAACGGTAGAACATCAACAAAATACCCTTGGTCCTTATACTCCTTTCTTCTCTGAAAGTCTATGCGAACGACTTCAGGCGTTCGGCGAGGCCAAGGAGCGGGAGTATAGTCTGCTCCTGTGTCTGACGATTGCGCAGAATGACGGAATTTTCAAGAGCCTCCTTGCGCCCCATGATGAGCAGGTAGGGACTGTTGCGGCGTTCGGCTAGGTGAATCTGTTCGGTCAAAGACTCAACGCCGATGTCCTGTGCCAGAGAAACGCGAGTTTTGCGGAAGTCCTCGGCGAGTTTAATTGAGAGCCGTTTCGCCTCGTCGCCAATGTGGACAAATGAGAAACGCAACCGCGAAGGGGAATTCTTTTTTACGACACTTCCGCTACTCGCTATTTGAAATACGGCGCCGGTCGCGCTGAACGGCGGCGATGGAAAGAAATGGCGAGCGAGGTCGTTATAGTGCGAACCCCACGCCACACGGTGCCCGCCAACAGTAATTTCAAAACACATGTCGTTCCAAACGTTTCCGCGGCTGATTAGATGCCGCGCGAGTTCGTACGGAGTCTCCGTCATCTCAAGATATTCAAGAAGGTCTTCAAAACGTTTCCGGCTTGCATCCGAGAGATGTTCTGTCGGTGACGGAAGGTCCTCCGTACACTCGCGCGAGATGGCGAGCTCTGCGGCGAGTAGCGTATCCTCTTTGGCGCGAGTGACGCATTCTTCTGGAAGCGTCTCCGCGTGTTTTTTAAAGAAGGCACTAAGCTCGCGCGCGTATCGCGCGCGAGTCTCTTTATCGCCCATTGAATTTATGCGCACACATGGTTCCTCATGGAATAAATCACGCGTTAAAGCCGTGAGGGCGCGGATAACAACGGCGTCCGCGATTGCGCGGTCGGTGCCGAGCGCATGAAATTGTATGACGGCCTTTTTCGGTGCGGGACGGCCTGGAGCAATATTCGTATGCCAGATAAATAACGGCTGTCTTGGAGTCGGCGCGTATGCGTTGTTCTGGCATCGTCTCAAGAAGCCCGCTACTGTTTCTGCGACAGAATCAAGAGCGAGAGCGGCGACCGCATCGGGGTAACCTGCTTTTCCGCCGCTCCGCCTGTTGGCGGAGGTGGTAATGGAAGCGAGCGGAGTAAATCCGAAGTACTGTCCTACGGCGTGCGTTTTATTCAAAAGTTCTTCCGCAGGAATCGTGTCGCGCGTCATATTGCCGTTGTCGTACTTGAATTCGCAAACGTGTATGAAGCGTCGCCAGGGAAAAAAGAGCTTTTTGGTATTGGCAATAACCGCAGGTCAACGCGTCCGACTATATTCTTCTCCGGTAGAAGTCCCCAGATGCGGCTGTCGGAACTATTTGGGCGATTATCGCCCATCACGAAGTACTCTCCCGGGTTGAGAGAGACATTGTCGGTATAGGTCGCATCTTCATTCACGATATACGGCTCGGTTAGCGCTAGTTTTTTTCTGTCGGCTGTAATTATCGTCACGACACCATGACTGATGGAAACTGTTTCTCCGGGAAGTCCGATAATGCGTTTTATATAAAAAACGGAAGGGTTCCTTGGATAGCGGAAAACGACAACATCTCCGCGAGCCGGCGCTATGAAGTTATAAACCAGCTCGTCAATTATGAGATAATCAAGATTTTCAAACGTCGGATGCATAGAATCGCCGTCAACTACGAACGGCGAGATTACAAATGTGCGGATCGGAATGACCACTAGGACAATCAGGAGCGCCAATGTGAAAAGGTCTTTCAACAAACCCTTCCAAGTGTCAGACATGCGAGCATTGTACTCGTGCATTTGTAACATGCAAGCATTCTCGCTCGTTGGTAAGCAAAAATGATCGCGCTCCGGGCCGCTAGGCCAAGTCTAACTATCATTTTTGCTCACCAACTCGCTCGTATGATACGATTGAGGCATGACAATAATAATCGTTGGTCTCGGTAACCCGGGGAAGGAGTATGAAAAGACGCGGCACAACGCCGGAAGGAGCGCCGTGGAGCTCGTGGCAAAGCAGGAAGGCTTTGACGACTTTGTTTTCAACAAAAAAGCGAACGCATTGGTAACAAAAGGCGGGGAACTGACTCTCGTTTTACCGGAAACGATGATGAACGCTTCCGGCAAAGCCGTTAGCGCGTTTATTAAAACGCCTAAAGCGGCGAAAAATCTTGTAGTTATTCATGACGACTTGGATTTACCTCTAGGTACGCTCAAAATGGTGTTCGGTCGCGGGAGCGGCGGACACAAGGGAGTAGAGAGCGTCATGCGCGCGATAAAAACACAAGACTTCGCACGCATCCGCATCGGCATTTCAGGAGTTGGGAAAAAGAATCAGGCAAAAAAAGTTCATGGTGAAGAGAAAGTAATTAAACAAGTGATAGGGAAGTGGAAGCCATCTGAAGAGGCGACTTTCAAAAAAGTTCTAAAAAAAGCCGCCGAGACCATCCGTCTCTTCGCCGCCTCTGGTCTCCCATCCGCCACCCAGTTCGCCAACACCCACTAAAAACAAAGGCGACACACAAGTTGCCGCCTTTTGCACGTCTGTTTCTACTCCTTCAGACTGCCGTCATCATTGAGATGTGTGTTCATCGGACAATGTGGTTTGTGATGTACCTCGTTCGCCATACCCTTTTTTGATCCATATGGAAAACCATATCGTGATTCACACAGCCATCCGTGTGTACCGCACGCGAGACATTTGCCTGCCTCGTAACCTCCGTGATTTTCGGTGATTTGTACGACTACATCGGCATCGAGTTCAAGCGTGATTTTCTTGCCCATACACACCTCCGTTTGTTTAGAGTCTGTGCGGAGTATATACAAAACGTAAGAAAATGGAAGTGAGGGACGCTAAGCGTCCCTCACTCGAAGGAACCGGAGGTGTGCAATTCGAAGTCGTCAGGTATGTTTCGGCCAATAATCATGTCTCGAGCGAACTCGCGATAGTCATTTGGACTGTACAGCGATGAAAGGAATTCTTTATCCACTATTGGCCGATCGAAATTTCCAACATAATCGCCGAGACTCGAGTATGGATACGCACTCGCCCATTCGTATGCCTCGTCAAAATTGTTTCGCGCCCAATCGTAGCCATTCGGATGAACGTCAAATGCATTTTTTACTTGAATGTATGCCGATACATATCGGAAGTAATTGTCGTCGTCTATGGTCCGTGCGCAGTACGAACCCTGGAAGAGCGATCCTTTTTCTTCATACCGTTCGTTGAATCTTTTTGCCATACCGGTGCCGAGTCGGTGCATAAAACGTGCTATACCGCCATCCTTTATTTCTTGAAGCAAAAGATGGAAATGATTCTCGACTAGCCCGAAAGCCATAAGGAGAACATGTGCGTCGCGCTCCGGCCAATGAGATGGCCGTTCAAATGTTTTATGAACATGCGCTTCATACAAATCGCGATACCAGTTCGGAGAAGCAAAGCTGTCATTGAAATGAGTTAGCATAAGCAAAAATCGAAATCTGTCTGTTTCATCACGAACGATAGGCAATCCTCGCGTCCCTCGCTGGACGACATGAACATACGACCCGACGCTGAACAATTCCTTCCGCATAGTACATAGAATCATACACGGCTATGAGGGACGCTTAGCGTCCCTCAACAATACTGATGTGGATAAGTGAGGGACGTTAGGCGTCCCTCACAAACAAATAAAGTTACTTCTTTTTACCGGCGAAGGTGAGGGTCATGCGCTGTTCCTTCGGTTCAAAGAGGGAAATTGTGAAGGGATACGTCTTGCCGAGTTCAAGCGTCGCGCGTAGCTCGGCAGGCGTCGCGAATTCCGAGACGTGAACAAGACCAGCGACGCCTTCTTCAATAGAGGCGAGCGCGCCGTGCTTGTTGTACTTGATAACGACACCTGGTACTTCCATACCTTTACTGTAGCGTTCAGAAGCTGTGTGCCAAGGATTCTCTTTAAGCGCTTTTATAGATAGAGAAATTTTCCCGTCTTTTATCTCAATCACCTTAACGCGCACCTTGTCGCCGACGGCGCAGAACATATGCGGGTCCTCTACTAGGCCCCAATCAAGTTCGCTGATATGAACGAGCCCCTCCAGTCCCGGCTCAATCCTCACGAACGCGCCGAAATCAACAATGCCCGTCACTTCGCCGTCGGCAATGTCTCCGACTTGGTACTTATCAATGATGGACGCTTTTTCTTCGGCTTCGTTGCCGGTACGCTCCGAGAAAATAAGCTTTCCTTCCTTCGCGTCGGCAGTAATGATTCGTACAGATAGAGGGTGTCCGACAAGCGACATGAGCGCGCCGAGAATCTTGTCCTTATCGCCCTCCGGCACGCGCGGATAATGCTCCTTGGATAACTGTGAAGCCGGCAGAAATCCCTGTATCCCTTGCCACGACAACATAAGACCGCCTTTATTCGCCTCTTCAACGACGAGAGAATACGGAGTCTGCGAGAGAATCGCCGTCTCGGCCTCGCCCCAGATAGCGGCTTGGCGCGCCTCTTTAAGAGATAGCTCTATGTAGCCGTCGCGACCTGCGGGGTCAACGACCTTCGCGCTGATGATGTCGCCCGAGTTTGCCTTGCGCAATACATCAGCGGCGTTGAGGTATTCGCGACCGTAGATAAGTCCCGTTCCAAACGGAGCGAGGTCGATGTAAACACGGCCTCTGCTTATCGCAATAATCGCGCCTTCAACCAAGTCGCCGCTCGATGGCGGCATCGTGATGGCGTCAAGCATAGAGGCCATAGGATGTCCCTCGGGCAGATGTATAGTCGGCAATGGAACAGAAACTTTCTTCTTCGTCTCTTCAGACATATAATTTAAAGACGCGCGGATTTTCGGAATCGGGTATCAGTCACACTTCTGCAGTGTGGCGGAGGTTAGCCCTCATCTACTTCTCCAGCACGCAACAGGAATACTATAGCAAATATAGTTAAAAAATGCTACAATATATGCAATGGTTATCACGCATCACGGCGGGCAATGCTTCAAGGTTACGTTCGGCGATTTGACGCTCGTCTTTGACCCAATCAGCAAGAACGGAACATTGCCAGCCGTGCGATTCGGCGCTGATATCGCGCTTGTATCGCGCGACCACACTGATATGAATGGAGTAGAAGAGGTAATGTATGGAGATAAGAAGCCTTTTGCTGTTACAGGCCCCGGCGAGTACGAGCGTCAAGGCGTTGTTATTCAGGGCTTTCTTTCTAACAGCAAGTTTGGTCTCGCGAAAGGACAGGAGCAGGCAGTTAATACTATATATAGTGTCCAACTTGAGGACATGACTCTCGTGCATCTCGGCGCGCTCGCTGACACAGAGCTCTCGCACGAGGCGCGCGAGAGCATTGACGATATAGATGTTCTTTTTGTGCCAATCGGCGGAGACGGAGTTCTCTCGCCAGCCAAGGCACACGAGCTTGCTGTGTCGCTTGAACCAAAAATTATCGTGCCTATGCACTGGTCTGGTATCGGCGCACCCAAGTCTCTTGAAGCCTTTCTGAAGGCCGCAGGGAACGGAAGTGAAAAAGTTGATAAGCTCACTCTGAAGAAAAAGGATTTGGTGGGGCGCGATGGGAGTATAATAGTTATAACGCCATGAAAACCGTTTCTCAACATATTGAACACATAAAGAGCAAGCCGCACCATGTTCGCAAGCGAGTTGCATTCGGCGCCGCCTTTGCGGGTACGGCGTTCATCGCGCTTGTCTGGCTGGTTAGCTCCGTCGGGACGGGAGCGTTCGCACTTAAGAACACGTCGTTTGCAGACAGTATCGGTCAAGGGAACAGTGTGGTAACTGAAGAAAGTTCAAATACAAGCGCGGTGGCCGGCGCATCTGCGGGGCTTGAAACAAATAAGGATATGCCGGCGCGCATAGAAATTATTGATACGGCATCTTCAACACGCCAGAGTAAGAAGGCCGAGCAGACGACCATACCTTTTTAAATAATGGCTTCAAAAGAACAAAAATCCGATGTGCCGGTGATAGCGGCCAATGTTATTAATCAACCGATAGTCGCGGAAATGCGTCAGTCATACATTGACTACGCGATGACGGTTATTACTGCGCGCGCTCTGCCGGACGTGCGTGACGGGCTGAAGCCTGTGCACCGCAGGATTCTATACGCAATGAAAGAGCTGGGTCTTCTGCCCGGCGCAAAGTTCCGCAAGTCCGCGCTTGTAGTCGGCGACGTGCTCGGTAAGTACCACCCGCACGGCGACATCGCCGTGTATGACTCTATGACTAAGATGGCTCAGGAATTCTCCTACCGCTATCCTCTGGTTCTCGGACAGGGCAACTTCGGCTCCATAGACGGCGATAGTCCGGCGGCGATGCGTTATACAGAAGCGAAGATTTCTAGAATTGCGGAGGCACTTTTAAATGACCTTGATAAAGATACTGTTGCGTGGATTCCAAACTACGACGCGACTCGCGACGAGCCGAGAGTACTGCCGGCCGCGCTCCCGAACCTTCTTCTAAACGGAACACTCGGCATTGCTGTCGGCATGGCGACCAACATCCCTCCGCACAATCTTCGCGAAGTCGTTAATGCCGCTGTTCATTTAATTGACAATCCGGACACGACAACGAACGACCTTTTGGAATTCGTAAAAGGTCCAGACTTCCCGCTCGGGGGAGTCGCGTTCGGCCAGACTGACATTAAACATGCGTACGGCAGCGGGAAGGGGCCGGTAGTAGTACGAGGAGAAGCGGAGATTATTGATGACGGGAAAAAGGATACAAAAATTATCATCACTTCAATCCCATATCGCGTGAACAAGAGCGACCTAATTGTTCGAATGGCTGAACTCGTGCAGGAGAAAAAACTGGAGGGAATTCGTGACCTTCGAGACGAATCTGCCGGTGATGCAAACGGACGGCCTGACATTCGCGTCGTCGTAGAACTTAAGGGCACCGCGCACCCGCAGGCAGTTTTAAATAATTTATACAAGCATACCGAGCTAGAAAGCACTTTTCACTACAACATGCTCGCGCTCGTAAACGGCGTACCGGAGATGCTCTCGCTCTCTGGAATGTTGGAGCATTTCGTGGAGCATCGTAGAGAAGTAGTGAAGCTCCGCACCGAGTTTGACTTGCGTGAAGCACAAGCTCGTGAGCATATTCTACTTGGGCTCTCCAAGGCACTTGACCACATTGACGAAGTTATCGCGATAATAAAAAAAGCGGTAGATGTTCCAGCCGCTAGTCTCGCGCTTCAGAAGAAGTTCGGCTTCTCTGAGCTTCAGGCGGCGGCGATTCTAGAAATGCGTCTCTCCAAGCTCGCCGGACTTGAGCGCAAGAAGATTGAAGACGAGCTATCTGAAGTACAAGCACTTATCAAGAAGCTCAAAGAAATTCTCTCGTCGGCCAAGAATATTCTCGCCGTTGTAAAAAAAGAGTTGGTAGAACTCGGAGAAAAATACGGCGACGACCGCAGGACGAGAATCGTGAAAGGGGGTGTGCAGAATATATCTCCAGAAGACCTCGTGCCGGACGAAGACTCAATGTTGGTGCTCACCCAAGGCGGATATGTTAAACGCACGAACCCCTCTGAATACAAGGTGCAAAAGCGCGGAGGCGTTGGCGTGGTAGATATGGCGACTAAAGAGGAGGACATCGTGACGCATTTCCTCGTCGCCTCCGCGCACAGCGACCTCCTCTATTTCACCAATTTTGGGAAGGTGTATCAGCTCAAGATGTACGAAATACCTGAAGGGAAGCGCGCGACCAAGGGCAAGAGCATTATGAACTTTCTACCTCTCTCGGGCGAAGAGTCGGTAACTAGCGTACTCGCTGTGCCCAAAGGTGCGGCGCTTGATG
>ERZ1292629.396-Hain-H43-01um-R1-396-length-46552-cov-7_pt2 | contig 24592 bp, 20 predicted proteins | sample MGYA00564399_ERZ1292629 | MGnify/ENA primary metagenome ERZ1292629 (study PRJEB36523, sample SAMEA6512636) | groundwater metagenome | collected 2019-01-08 | study: AquaDiva: Metagenomics assemblies of 32 groundwater samples | reverse complement strand
AAATTTATATGAAAACCACAGACGATGTATTTCGTAATTGGATACGCACTCGGTCCGCCGAACTATTGCTTCCACTGACGCAAGTCTGGCAACAAGACCAGTCGAAAACAGTAGACAAGTTAAGGGAACTGTTCTACCTCGGCGCCAATGTAACACAACCACGTATTGACGAACTGGAAGCGCGGGTTCGCGGGTTGGAAATGGCACTACAAGCGAAGCAAAACATCGAAGTCAACTTCAGTCTTTTCCGCCGTAAACCATGACCCTCCGTGATGTAATTCCCTTCGGCAAATACCGAGGCACCCGACTGGGTGACCTCCCGAACTCCTACGTCGAATGGCTCCTCGACCAAGATTGGTTCAAAGAAAAGAACGCAACCATGTATAAGCTCCTCGACGAAGGCGAATCCGAGGAGACAACTGCCGACTCCGAGCGCAAGACGCTTGATGACGAAGCTGTCCTCCTGACGCCGATGCCGGATGATTTCAAGGCGTTCTGGAAACGTAGCTACGGCGAACGAATGCGGGTCCACGGGGCCATTCAATACATTGCGTTCCTTCGTGTCGCTTGTACTACGTGGAAAGAAGCTCGCGGGGAACAGGATTTTAAACTTCAACCCACGGAACCACCGAAGCCAAAGCCGCTTGCTACGTACATACCACAACCCAACCTCGATGAAGATACTCCATTCTAATGCGTACTACAATTGTTAAAGACTACAAAATAGCCTACGGCGCCGTCAACAACGGTGACTTCGGCCGTGCCGTTGACCGCTTGGTTCAACTAACCTACCAACCTTACGGCTCTCCATTCTTCACCTGCAGTCGTCTCGACGGCGCTGTGTCCTGTCATCAATCTTTCGTTCTCGATGTCCCTAGTCCCGAACCTATTCCCGACCCTTCCTGACCCACAAGGTCGCCGCCTGGCCGTGGTCGGCGAAGCGCCGGGGGTTGACGAAGAAATGGTCGGAGAACCTTTCGTCGGACCTTCCGGTAAACTCCTCCGCGCCGTACTCTCCCACTCTGGTATCCTTCCACAATCTTGCTTCATCGGTAACATTACCCAACATCGTCCACCAAACAATGAAATCGAATCCTTCGACTGGCACGGGCCGGAAATCCAAGAGGGTCTCGTGCGACTCAATGAAAATTTACACGAGTTCCAACCTAACTGTGTTCTATCCCTCGGCCGTACCGCGTTCCGTTATTTCAAACCTGATAAGTGCTATCAGGGTAAACCGTCTAAGGCAAATCCGTCCGGCTATGCAATTCCTCTACAAGAGTGGCGAGGTTCAATATTTACTGGAACCGGCGGGTACAAGACGGTGGCGTGTTTCCATCCTGCCTACATTCAGCGTGCGTTCGGTGACATCGCCTACTTCCGTAATGATGTTTCGAGAGCGGTTAGACATTCATCTGCGACAGTTGTCAATAGTGTCACAAGAACTGGCAACCTTCGTCCTACTCTCCAAGAAGTCTTATCTTTCCTCAGTGACCTTCGCAACAGTCGAACGTCTGCTAGTTTCGACATCGAGGGTTATTCGGACGCTCTCGGTGTTACCATGTGTTCCATCTGCCCAACGCCAACAAGCGGAATCGTTATTCCACTCTATGTTGACGGCAATCATTTTTGGTCCGAAGACGAAGAGCCGCTCGTCTGGTCGGCCCTCTCGGGCTGGCTTGCTGACGCCCGCTGCCCGAAGAAGGCGCACAACGCCTTCTACGAAACGCTAGTCCTCGGTTGGCGCCACTCATGTGTCGTCGACGGAATCATCTCCGACACCATGATGAAGCAATGGGAATTTTACAACGAACTGGAAAAGTCCCTGGCCGTTGCAACCTCGATGTGGACTGAAGAACCCTACTATAAAGATGAACGCGAAAGCTCGAACTCGTCAGTCAAACTCTTATATAACTTCAAAGACTCAGCGTGCACTGAAGAAGTGGACCGCGCCATTGAACCACATCTACGAAAGTATACAGCAGCTTATGGTCACTTTGAGTTTAACGTTTCTCTTATTCCTGCTTTTACTTACCTACATCTGCGCGGCTGCCGTTTTGATACTGTTCGGGCAGCTCAACACAAACAAGAAGCTGAACAGGAGCTTGAAACGTTGGTTGAAAGTATTGACAAGGTAACACTGCCGATTCTCGGTCACTCGTTCAATCCTAAATCCACTCACGACAAACAATGGCTTCTCTATGATTACCTCGGACACACCCCATATAAGCGTTACGGTACGACGACTAAAGAAGAAGTCATGTTACGTTACTATAATAAACGCAAGGACGCAGTTCTCCTCCAGGTCCTCCGCGCTGTCAACCTCCGTACTCGCATCAGCGACATTGAGAAGCTTACGCCAAGTAGCGATGGACGTCTTCGGACAGCCTATAACCTTGTTGCTGATGTCACTGGACGTAGTAACTCCTCCGAGACCTCTATCGCCGAAGCCTTCGTCACACCGAAGGGTCGTATCGGCCACTCGTTCGACGGGACGAATCTCCAAAACGTAACCGCTGCCTTACGCGATGTGTGCATCACCGACGGGGAATCATTTACGTTCTTCCAGGCCGACCTTAAAGGCGCGGACGCGTGGACTGTCGCCGCTGACCTCGCAGCCCTCGGGCACAGGAACATGTTGGAAGACCTCGAAGCGGGCGTTCAACCAGCCAAGCTGCTCCTCCGTATGCTTGAAGTCCTCAAACGCGGTGGAGACCCTGCCATCATCGCTCGACTCAACGCAGTCGACGCCAAAGCAGAATGTGACCTTGTGCAAATACCAGAAGGTGTCCTTGCTGATGGGCGACCTGGTAATTGGTTCTATACATCGCTCAAGCGTGTTCAACACGGCACGAATTACGATGGCCAAGCTCCCACCATCAGCGCGGTTATATTTAAGGACTCAGATGGCGCTATTGACATTCCACCAGCGGAAATTGAAAAATACCAGCATCTATACCGTCTGCGTTATAACACGGCGGCCCGGTCACAGTGGATGTTTACACATCTCATTGAAACCGGGGGAGTCCTACAATGTGCCTGCGGAATACGAAGGCGTTTCTTTGGAATCCGTAACCCTCGAATGATAGAAGACGACATCGTGCGTCAAGCCCTTGCGTCCGAACCTCAAGCCAATACCACCTATGCAACGAACAATGCTATTAAGAACCTCTGGTACGACCGTGATAACCGTCGTAAGACCGGCGCACTCTTCATCGAACCCCTCTTACAAATCCATGACGCCGTGGCCGGTCAATTCCCAACGCGCCTTCGTGACTTCGCTCGGACCAAACTTAATCAGTGGTTCAAAACAGAACTCACCATCCACGGAATCAAGGTGACGATCCCCGTCGACATCAAAGTCGGGACTAACTGGGGTAACTGTAAAACACCAATCTAATGTCTTTCCTCGCCGACTATCGTGAATACTGTTCTAACCTAGAAGTCCCTCCCTCGTTCACCACCTTCTCTAGCCTCGTAACGCTTGCCTCGTTGCTCCGCCGCCGAGTGTGGATATACAAAGGAGACTACATCCGTATCTACCCCAACCTCTACGTCGTCCTCGTCGGACCCCCAGGTTGCGGTAAGAACACCGCCATCGAAATCGCCGAAGACGTCCTGCATCAACGCAAGTCACCCTGCTCGGCCGAGTCAGTCACCCGTGAAAAGCTCATCATGGACATGCAGGTGCAGGAATCCGTCCTTGACTTCCTCCCCGCCGACGACAAGTACCGTATCGTCAGTCCCTACACTGTCCTCGCCACCGAACTCTCTGAGTTCCTCGGCGCCGGTGGTCTCGGCATGATTTCCTTCCTCACCGACATCTACTCTCGTAACATCTATGAATACCGCACGAAAAACAAAGGTTCCGTCTTCATACGTGGGCCATATCTCAACCTCGTCGCCGGGACTACGCCCGATTGGATTACCAACTACCTCAAAGACGACATCATCAGTGGGGGTTTCAGTCGACGCTGTATCTTCATTTATGAAACAGGTCGAGTTGATGGTGATGCCTTTCCTCGTATTACGCCTAAGATGCAAGCCGCTTGGCAACAGGTGTTGGTCCGCAGTGAAACTGTCAGCAAACTGTCGGGCGCGTTTAGGTGGTCTGCGGGTGCGGAAAAGTTCTTCCGGGCATGGTATCCCAAGCGTCGACTCGGACAAGACCTGAATCTGACCGGTTACTATGAAACCAAAGACATCCAACTTCTCAAGGTCGCCATGCTGGTTGCCGTCTCCGATGGGGACGAGCTGGTTCTTGAGGAACATCATCTTACGCGTGGACTCGAACTCCTCGGTCTTGCTGAATACAATCTGTCCCGTGTCTTCCAGGGTATTGGACGGAACGAACTCAATCAAGTCTCCGTCAAGGCAATGGACTTGCTCGTCAACGCACCCAAGAAGAATATAACACTAGCCAACGGCGAGTCCCACCAGCTTCCATGTATGCCACTCAAACAGCTTAAAGCCATGCTCTGGCGAGACGCGAACGGAATGGACATGGACAACGTGCTTAAATACCTCCGGGACACTGATAAGGTCGGCATCACCGAGGAGACTGCAGGAGGCTTCGTCCGTCAATTCATCTTCCTCAAGCGCGGCGTCTAATTCTGTTCTTGAATCACACCAAATGAGCCGAAATCTTTACATCAACGGCGACCTTGAACTGGCCAAGGCTCGTGGGTATGACATTGTACAACTCAAATATGATGGCTGGTGGTGCAAAGCCACCTTCGACGCCGGCGTGGCGACATACTATTCAGAAACTTCCCGCGAGTTCGGTGCCTCCGCTTCCTTCGGTCTCGACGGTTGCATACTCATCGGTGAGTTCATGCGTGGTACACAGTGGTCTCAAAATCCCGCACGCAAAGGTCGCTTCTTCGTCTACGATATTTGGGCCATATTCGGAGAACCAATTACTGATGAAACCTACACCGTTCGCTACCGCCTGCTTCGGAAGCTCACGCTTCCTTCGGTTTATACGCTCGTTGACTGCTACCGAATTGACGATTTCCACGCCACGTGGGAACGTTACGTTCTGCGAGAAGGATGGGAAGGAGTTGTTTTTCGCCGGTCAACATCTACCGTTGACGACGCTGTCATGCGTCAGAAGAGAGAGTACAGCCTTGATGGAACGGTTATCGGATTTACACCCGGACTTGGTAAGTATGAAGGTAGTCTTGGAGCTATCAAGGTCGCGGTTAACAACACCACCACCGATGTCGGGGGAGGATTCACCGACGACGAGCGCACCGCTATCTGGAACAATCAAACGCTTTACCTCGGTCGTGTGATGGAGTTCACGGCGAACGCGATATTTGAGTCCGGTGCGCCGAGGCATCCGAGGTTTGTACGTTGGCGTGATGATAAGGTTTAGTGTCCCATCAACGTCACCACCCGCGACGCCTCCGCCCGAGTCATCCCCCGTTGTTTTACCAACGCGTCCACCAACGCCGCCCGCTCGACCGTCTGTTTTGTAGCCGGTGGACCGCCCATGTAACCAGTCGCGGCGTTGAGTTTTTCACGCATTATTAAGTCCTGTAGTTCTGATTGGCGTGGCGACACGTCCCCGAACGACTCCGCAATCTGTCGCTGTGCTGGTGCGTTGGCTACCGGCCCCGTCGCAAGGACATCCTGTGGCCGCCTTGCAGCAACAGCACGGTCGATGATAGAACTTACCACTGGCTGTGGCATCTGTAACGGGTCTTTGGCACGTAACTGTTGAACATAGTCCTTTGTTGCTTGAACGTTCCCCTTGAGCATTTCTTGTGCGAGACCGTCAAGGGTTTGGTCTTGTGCGGTTGTATAGGACTTCTGTTGGTTAAGCTGTGCTTGTTTGGCGTCCCGTAACAAACGGTGACGGTAGGGTTTAAGCCCCAACGACGCGGCCACAGCTTCTCCGGGGGAGAGTTCGGTGACAAGATTGTTGCTGCTGTCACGAAGACTAAAATCCCCGTAGTCACGTTTAGAAGTGTAAAGGTCTATCGCGGGACGCATTGAAGGGTTGGCGAGTTGCCGTCCGGCCTTTGTCATATTACCTTGCGCAACATACTTCGTCGCCATCCACAAGTCCTCAATCGACGAGGAGACAACACCGGTAAGTTCGTTGGTGTTGAAACCATCGTATTCGTTGAAACCTAAAAAGGAATTCATTGTCATACGATTGGAGACGTCCACGCCAAGAGAGTTGGAAACGAAACCGTTCTGGCTGTAGTTTGCAAGCTGCACCGCGAGAGGGTCGTCCGCGCCGAGCCGTTCGTAAAGGTCTTTCCAGAACTCACGCAGCTTTTGCTTGGCGTCGAAGCCGGTGGTTTTCTGGACAATCGCAGCGCCGATACCCACACCCGTAATCCCCATCGCGCCGGCCAAGAGGAGTTGGACGAATTGTGCGGTAGCGAACGCCTGTGCTGCTTGCTTGCGCTGACGCGGCGTGGCTCCTTCCACCCGACCAATGATTTCGTCAAACATGTCCTTTTGCATGGTCAGGTTGCCGAACATGTAGCGTTGGAGGGTTTCGGTTAGTCCCCACGCAGACCGTGTGACCGGGTTGGAGACCTTATTGATATAACCCACCGTGTTTGCTTTGCCACCACCATGCGTGTAGAGGTTCTGATATGCCGACGCACCCTGGTAGAGTTCCTGTCCCCGTAGTCCACGGTCATAGAGCATATCCAACGCCCCAAGGAAGGCGACACGAGAGTTATAGTCAGAGGCCGTACTGTAAACCACCATCGACATTTGTGCCATCCAGTATAACGGGTCTGAAATCTGGTTCTCGATTGGTTTTGGTTTCGACGCGCCGAGACCAAACGCGGCTTGTTCAAGAATTTGATGATTACGCGAGAACCCGGAAGCGTAAATCGGTCCCTGTTTGAAACCGCCTTCTGATTGTTGACGCTTGTAGTAGAGATTAACAGACTCTTCTTTGGTCATTAATCGTGGGTCAGCGTTCTCCTTCTCTTGAGCACGCGCAAGGATACGACGTTGTTCAAACGTGTCGCGTTGTTGACGAAGCAACGCAGGTTGAATTAACACCTTACGGTAGGTGTCAATTCCCTTGACAAATCCGACCTGATTCATGAAGTATGGAAGGACGCCTTGTGCACTTTGCAATGTCTCTATGACCGGTCCTACGAAGTTCGGCAGGCCAAGGTAACGCGCCGTCAGACCGGCACGTACTGTCTGCAGTCCGTTGCTCAAAGGTTGCAACAGAGTGTCCTGCATTGTCTTGACTGTCGTCTTAAACTCACCTTCATTCCGCAGTCGCGGGTCTTGCATAAGAAGTCCCAGTTCCCGTGTCAATCCACGCCGTGCGACGCTTCCGGACAGGCGACCGGTATAGTTCGAGAACGCATCAATCATGTCGAGTTCTTCACGGCCGGAGGTCAGTTCCCGTTGTTGCATGTAACGCTTGATGGATTTGGTCTCCAAACTCTTCTCAACCTCCAGCCCCGGCACGTAACCAAGTTCGTCAATGAACTTCAAATCCTCCGGCGACAATTTCTGTTCCATCTGCGAACGTACGTCCAACCATGCCTTGGTTTCTTTTTCTATGAACGCTTTTACCACCGCGTCTGGCGTGTCGAACATTTCCTCCCGAGGCTGCTGTCGGTCAGTTGCCAGAATACCGGTGTGACCGGCCGCGACAAGACGCTGTTGCGTTTGCTTGGCGAGACGTAAATTCGCTGCGGACGTGTAATGACCCGTCCCGTCAGGCTTATGGGATTGGATGAAATAACGGCCCGGCCGAGATTCGGTCGTGAACCACTCAGCACGTTCTTTGAAGAAACCGTCGAGTGCCGAAAGTTCCGGTGCGATACCATCTTTGCCGAAAAGATAATGTTGCACTGCACCAATTTGGTCTCCATTAAGTCCCTGCATTGCCGCGTAGAAGGCTTGTTGGGAGGCTGTAAATTTCTGTTGTGCAGCCGGCAATTCCGCAACCAATGTAGGTTCCTTCTGAATCTGTTGCAACTGTTTCTGTGCGTTGTGAAAGACCACACTCGTCTCCACGATTTGCTTCCCCATACCGAACACTTTGTCCGAGAACATACCACGGTCAACGGACATCAGAACCGCACCGATACGTGCAGCCGACGCTTCAACACGGTCGTTGAACAGAATGGTCGCTGCCTCTTGGGAACCTTTAAGCAAGCTACCAACCCCGGCTAGGATTCCCTGTTGGTCAGCCGGCTTGAACGTTGCCATCTTCTCACGCAACTTTTGCGGCACCGACGGAGCAAGTGCACCGTCTTCTACCACCGGCTTGCCCATTTCGTTAGCCCAACGGGTAAGGTCAGAAAGCATGACACGAGCACGGACGGCATCGCTGTCGGAGCGTTGTATGATACGAAGTAAAGGATGTTCCGGGTCATACTTCAACCGGCCTTTGTCGTCCGTGACCATGAACGGGTCATGCATCGTGCGATTGAGACGGAAGTAAGCTTTCTCCAGATCGTTGAGTTTATACATGACCGTCTCCGCAAGCGGGTTACCTTCCTTGTGGAAACGTAGCATGGTTTGGTACGAAAGAGCCATCCAGTGAGACCACGCAGGGACACGCGTACCAAGGTCACGTTCGTGTTGAAGTTGCAGCTTGGTCGACCGCGGCTTGGGGAACATCATTGTCTGTCCAAGCTCGGACGCATCTTGGACATCTTCAGAAATAGCGAACTGTTCTCCGCTTGCAATTTCTCGTGCCGCCGCGTTGTCAAGGTCATGTACAAGCCGGACCATAACCGGGTCGGTCAGGTCGACACTCGAAGCGGCTGCAAACTGTGCCCGCATACGGTCATTCACTGCCCGGTACTGGGCGAGCTTCACCGCGTTGACATTGATGAACGCGTTAACATTGCCAACAATCGTCTTCATTGCAGCGACGATGAACTTATCCTTCGGTTGTTGCGGACGGCTTTCGTAGTAGGAAACGATTGACCCAAAGACATTAGTCAAATCCCGGAACGCCAAATGCTGTGCCGCCTGCACCTCGTCAGGCAAATACCTCGTCGCCACGCCCCAAGAAGCGGTCTTCGTTGCGTTCTGTCCTTGCCACGGATTGTCCTTCGTCAGCGCACCGAGCATGGTATATTCCATCAAACGAGAGAAAGCTTCATTCTCGAAGGTCTGACCGCCGCCTGAGGCCAAACTGGTTTTTGTCTTTGGCCGCATCGTCGGGGGTAAGACAACTTCTTCGACGAAGTTGAGGAGTTCGGTGGTCTGTTCGGGACCAATTTCCGTAAACATTGCCTTAACGATAGCCTGACTGTCAGCGCGCTGTTGACGATAGACACCGGCTCCTTTCGTGATGTCGGTGTGGCCGACCTCATGTCCAACCATCATAAGAAACTTGGCCAAGCGTTGCACGTCGGTACGTTCGCGCGCTATAATCTGGTCAAGATTGACAAGGGCGACGGGTCCGCCAAGAGCAGAACTGTCACTGACGTGAAGTCCTGTAAGTCCCGTCTCGTTGGATTTCACCTCGCCAAACCCAGCGAGTTCGGGGAACGCTTGAACGAACTTTGAGGTCAGGTCACCGAGTTGTTTGGACGACTCAGCATCAAGGCCAAGGCGACGGCCATAGGCTTCACCAAGACGAAGCGCGTCAAAAGCGGGAGTGGTAAAACCACTGTATTCATGCGTGATTTCGCCCGCGTTTGATTCTGGTCTTGAACCGGACGCAAGGGAGGCTTCTTCCTTCGACGGAGGGAAACCACCATGCCGGTTCTTAATAGCCTCACTTTCCGCCCACGCCTTCTGAAACTCCGGCGAGTTAAACCCACCCGGCTTCTTGCCAAGTTCGACGATTTTCTGTTGAAGGACAGTATACTGGTCGTAGTCAGATGGTGTGGTGATTAGTGCGTCTTTATTGAGCACCACAATCTCCGGCTCGGAACCCATGTTGCCGTCATCAAAACGGTAGAAGTCAAGTCCTTTAGCTCGAAAGTGTTTGGCCAACAGAATGTCCGCCTCGTCATGATTGGTTTCGATACGGTCCTCCAGTTTACGAACTTCCGCTGCGGACATTAGTTTCTGATCGAGCAGTAAGGAGAATTTGTCTGTAAGAAAAACAAATCCTTTTGCGGTCGGTTTCAGTTGTACGTCAGAGACCTTCCGACCAACGTGTTGATAGGATAGTGTTCCTTGTTCTGTTGGACTATAAAATTCTCCGATTGCAGCGGTCCGCGTTGGATCAACATTACCGCCGGTCGCGTCCTGTGCACGATACAGTTTGGACAAACCAAATTCCTGCGCTGTGCCTATGCCTTCTGTTTTGTTAATCGTCGACTTCTGTTCCTTCCCACCCGCTCCACGTAACATCGCCTGATACTTCGGTTTGTCCTCCAACATCGACATGAACAAATCCGGCATCGACACCGGTGTCGAAGTGCCCCAGTAGACACGTAGTGCGTGGCGAAACTGTGCCCGTTGTTCTTCCCAAGTCTTCGCCAACGGCGCGTCGGCAGCTTGTTTAGCCGCTTTGTTCGTCCGCCACGCTTCATAGAAACGTTTCTGTGCAACCGACAGCTGTCCAGTGTCGTCCATCTCGGACTCCATCCGAGCAAGTAGGGCGTCTTTGAAGAGTTGGAACTTACCAGGAGACTTGGCACCCTTGCCGAACAGTTTCGCGCCACCATACCTGTCCCACAGCTCGGCGTTCTCCAGGCGGTCGACCTTGTTCATCAGATGAAGGGCAACATCATAGTACGATTCCTTGTTTGTCGCATCAAGGTCTACACCAAAGGCCGGATTGTCAACGCTACGCATCTGCTCAGTTTGCGTGGCAATGTAGGCGTCACGTTCTTTGCCTGTAAGACCAGCCTCGTCAGCGGCATACTCAATCTGCGCCGTCTCGTCGTCGGTCAGTTCCTCGTCCGCGGTCGAACGTATCATCTTACGACGTACAGAGGCGAACTTTTCATAGTCCGCGATGTTGGACAAATCTTCTTCGACCTGTGAAGGGGCTTTGAACTTCTCGTTGACAAATTCGACCGCGTCACGCAGTGCGGAAGACGAACCTGCACGTCCAATACGCCGCGTAGGGGTGACAGTGAAGATATACCTTCCTTCTTTCTTCTGTACCATGTCCTCCAAAGAAGTCGGCTGAGCGGGAAGTTCAAGTGTCGAACCATCAGACTGCCGTCGAATGGGAAAGTACACTCCCTGACGGGTCTGAGGATTGTACGTCTCCGACATACGAATGACAGCGTCCTTCCAGGCGTCGTATCGAGACCAAGCGGTAGAGGACGAAGAAAGCTGATTGCCTTGTGTTGCGGCTGATAGTTCCATATCCCGTTGCCACATAGCCTCAGCAAGCCGCTGTTCGATTAAATTCCCTTTCGGGTCAACGGCAGCATCTTTGACCCGTGCGTCCTTCATGTGTGGATAGAGTTTAAGCAGAGCGTTGATATACAACGCGTCTTTGTCCGCTTCTGACGCAGCGTTGAGACCTTGTCGCGACAGCCCGGTTTCTACCGGCCGTGCACGCATGGCTTCCAACGCACCAGGAAGACTCTCTTCGTAGTGCGCAGTGATACGATTGACCAAATTAGCCTTGGCACCTTCATAATCTCCGAGTAGTTGGTCGACAGCGTCACTGAAATTCTGACTAATCCACTCTTTTGTCACCTTAGGTAACAGGCCGCGCCTAACAAACTCATTCACGGTCTCTGGTCCCGGTAACGTCGGGTCGTTTTTGAAGTGGTCAGCATAACGACCTTGCACGCCCGCGACGATACGTTGAAACGCCTCGTCCGGGATGCCAGTAGTGTTGCCTTCGTCAGCCATTGATTTAAGAACCTTGAGACCGGCTTCTGGAGTGTGTTGTTGTACCTCGTCCCAGTGCGCTTTCAACGCTCCGATTGCAGGCGTAGGGTCACCACCAGCCGCAGCGGTCTTGAAGATTTGTTGATGTGTGTCGGCAATACGTAGACCGCGTCCTTGATTATACGTCTCCGTCTTCGCCGCCGCGTCATTACGCATCTTCTGTGCGGCGAAAGAACGGTCCATGACTTCAACAACAAGTGGAGCCGCTTGTTCAGAAAAGACAGGCTCTCCGTTTCGTCCACGCGTAACCGGCTTTGTACCTTTGAACGCCCGTATCAACGGCACCGCACCGGGCAAGGTCATTCCGACATCACCAACCAACGCAGGAACCGACAACGGCGCTAGCTCCCCGGTCTCGGCCAGTGAATGGGCCTGTCGACTGGTCTCCATAACCCCAGTCGCACCCGCAGCAGCGCCGGCGAGGCGACTACCGGCTACTATGCGTGGAGTCGTTGGAGCAACTGCGGTCTTCAAACCTCCAGCCACCGACTGTGCAAACTCAGCCGGTGCCTGTTTTGCCATACCCTTCGCCGACGGAAGAAGAAAATTGAGTGCGAGCTTTTGTGCGGCGGTCTCACCGGCTTTCATTGCACCTGGAAGCGCGGCCATAGTGGTACCTGCGATTGCACCAGCGACCGGGTCGGCGTGAGGGGTATACGCCTCGGCGTAAGACTTGCCCGTTGCAGCCAACAGGCCCGGCAGACCGGCACCGAGTAACGGAAGGGTAGTCACCATTGACGGTACCGCCTCACCAAGTCCTTGTCCGACGTCAGCAAACGATGGACCCTCAGTACGGAGAACGTCTCGTATCGGCGCACCGGTCTTCATTCCGGTTGTGTTTTCAAACGTGACGTCAGGAGCGACAAGGTCAAGTAGACCAAGAGCAGAACGGCCCATCTCACCGGTGACCGCACTGACCTCTGGCTCACTGACTGAGGTCTTCGGAAGCGGCAGACGACCGGTCAACAGTCCCGCAACCGTCGCCGCCGTATCATACGGCCCTTCACGATTGGCCGCAAAGCGTTGAGCAAAGTCGGTGACTTTTTGACGCAAGTCACCCGGCACAGGTTCATCAATCACACCACTGTTACGCCGTTGAACCCAAGCGTCAACAAGTTCCGCGTACGTAAGCGGCCGCGTATTAGGAGTCATATTCAGTTCTTGAATCGAACTATCGTGGCTGCTGGAGTTGGGGGAACTTCTTCATAAACACCTCGATTGCGGCAAGGGTTTCAGGAGAGACGGTAGTGGGTGGTGTAGTGCCACTGATTAAGGCGTCGGTACGGCCACCAGACATGAGGGCTTGGTACGCTTGTACCATGCGTGCGATGTTTTGTGGCGAGCCGGCGTTGATGTTGGCTACGTCGATGGCGGTCTTGTTACCAGCATCTTCGCGACTTTGTGCGGCTTGCGTTTGGAGGTTTCGGTCAGTAATACGGGCCAAATTATCCGCCGCGTTGTTGGCCATACGTTCTTTAGTCAAAACGTCAGCAGCTAGACTGTCGTTGTATTCTTTCAGTTTGAACAAATCAGCGGTTTGTTCACGGTTAAGTGCACCTTCCGACGTCGTCTTGGCAAGAGTCTCTCCGTGACGAATGGTTTGTCCTTTCTCAGCGGTCTTCGCACGTTTACCCTGTTCGAACTCACCACGTAGTTGATTCAACTGTCCTTCGTCGGTACGGGCACCGGTGAGGATACGTTTGTACCAGGGATTGTCCTTCGCGGCGGGGTCGACAGGGAGACCCTCACGTTGAGCTTGAGAAGTATAGTCCTGTTCGAACGCGTTGCCGATACCTTTTTGCACCACGGCACCGAGTACCTGCATGGCCAGTTGGGACCAAGGGTCTTCGACCACGGTGGTAGGGCCACGACCTGGTGACCCGAGATTGGGCATGTAACCTAATTGGGCGACGGGGAGAGCCATGTTAGTAAGGGCGTGGAAGCCGGTTTTGGAGTTGGATTTTGGGAAGCTGACTCTGTTGGCCTTGTCGTTGACCAACGAGTGCGTTGAGATCCATAGCTTGGGACTGTGGAATATCTTGGGTAGGAACTATGCTTTTCTTCGGAATTGCTGCGTCTACACCTTTTGCTGCGGCGGCAGAGGCAACAGCTTGGCCGATGAATTTGAGTGCGGCGGCGACTACGACTGGGAGGGGCATGGTATTGAAAAGTTAAGGTTTTGCTCGACGAGCATTGCTCTGACTTTCTCATCACGTACACCCGTGTTGAGACCGACGAGTCTGGAAAGAAGGCCGACGGGCCACGACAAGAAGTCGAACGCTCCATGTGTGGTGTATGCGAGCCACCGCTTGCGTAGCCGCGTCGGCGCAGAAAGACGAACCTCTTCGTAAAGAATGGCACGGGCTAATGGTTTGAAAGTTCGGGCAAACCACGTTGATTTAAGAACCGCCCGTGCCAAAAAGGGACCGTAGAGAAGGTAGCCGTCAAGAGACGTACCGTAGCGTCGCCAGTGGGCTTGTTTGTAACGACAAGCACGACGTACCGCGCCGGGGTGCATTTCGCGCCGGGAGACGTAAGCGGTGCAGACGACGCAACCGCCGGCCTTTTGGGTCTGACCTGCTGGTGCGACACCGCTACCTTGTGAAAGTGACTGCCCGGTTGCGGTACCGGCACCGGCCTCTCGTCCGACGAGTTTTTGGAAGTCCAAGGTCTCGAGGTTTTTGGCCAGGTCACTGACCGCGGTGGAGTTACCGGTTGTAGCACCGGTGGTTGTGGTGCCCAAGAGGGGCGACACGGCACCTACGGTGGAAGCAAGAGCGGTTGGACGGGCTAGTTGGTCAGCGGCGTTAAGACGTTGTCCTGCATTGGTGCGTGCGACTTCGGCTCCGGCATAACCGGCTGCTCGGCCCTTGGCACTATCGCCAACGCCGACCATACCGGGGCCAGAGAGAGAACGGTTGATGGCTTGTTCGGTCTGTGAGCCAAACGCGGTCCCTCCAGTGTCGCGGAAGTCTTCAAGCCAGCTACGATTGGCTGCGTCTTGAGTCGTAGTGGCACCAAGTTGACTACCAACCAGACGAGTGAGGTCAAACGGGTCATTGACCGCGGTCGTTTGTGTCGAAGTGCCGGTTTGTGCGGCGGTTTGGGTGCCACGTTCAGTACCGGCTTGGGTCTGTTTGCCTTGTTGGGTCTGTTCTGTTGCACCGACGGATGTATAACCGCCTGATTGCGCGCCGGCTTCGTTTTGGCTATAACCTTGCGGGCCGCCACCGGAACTGACAGGCGTAAATGGCGGAACAACCGGTGCTGTTGGGTTTGAAGACGGAACAAGTTGGTTAAGGTCCAATCCACCAGCCGCTGTCGGTCCAGCAGCGGGAGCGTCAATTCGTGGCTGAGAGTTCCAAGAAGAATAACTTGTAAGGTCTTGAGGACTTGCGAATCCGTTATTCTGCAAGTTCTCCAAAATAGCTTGGTCGGTCCAACTAGCGTCATAGTATCCGTTGGCACGGTTTTGACTAATATGGTCTTGAATTTCTTGTGGTGTCATTAGAGTTTCCTTTCAAACGCAAGGTAAGCCTTGCGAAAGCCGTAGTGTTTAGCTGTGAAACAATCGTCGGTTCCGCCACTGGTGCGCCGTGATTGACGAGTTGTAATCAAATAGCTGAAGACTCCCTGAACACGACACCAGGTCTCGAACTCGGCTTTGAGAAAGAGGGTAGCGTCACGGCGGGCGGGGTTGTGATAGTAGGTGATGATTTCAAAAGTGCGTTTGTCACTGTATGGTGGGGTCGAGTTGATAGCGACACCGTAGCAAATGTCGTTTGCACCGTCGGCTGCGACACCGATGAAGACGTCGTCTTCGCGGACGGAGAGCGTCGTCAGCATTTTGCAGTATTCGTCCTCGGTGACCATGGCGTTGTTCATCTGCCGCAAGACACGATGGCCTTCACGGAAGATGGACCAGTGGGCGAGGACGGTACCAGGAGCTTGAAGACGTAAGATTTCCATTAGTCTGAGGAGTAACCAAACGCAGTGAGGAGGACGTACGCTTGTGGGGTGGGTGGGATGTTACCGAGTTCGGCAAAGTGTTTGATACAACGACGGATGCAGTCACGCTGTTTTTCGGTGACGTCGAATTCGGGCACGGGGAGAGCGGCCCAGGCTTTGACGTCGGCTGTGTGCGCGAGGAGACGAATACGGGCTTGGTCGGCAGCCTCCCGTTCGACGGGGGTAGTGGTGGGTGGTTCGGACGGTTCGGGTAAAACGTCAACAAGCAGTCCTCCACCGAGAATGATGTCGTTGATGGACTTTGCCCAGCCGGTCGATGCAAGCATGTCACGGAGATACCGGACTGCGCCTTGAGTTAGGTTGATTTTGTGGTTCATAGGAAGGTTATGATTTGGTGAACAAATAAGTGATTTCTTGGGCGATAGTCCGCACCAATGACCAAAAATATTGATACCTAACCTTGCAGGTTGGGCCGAAGGTGGGGCGTTGCGCCCGCAGGAAAGTCCACGCCACGCGCACGGGCTTGCCGTCAGCCCGCTCCACCCGCTCAAAGTGATTGGCCAGCGAGGTCTTTTTCGACTGGCCCGAATACCCGCCGATCATTATGTCGGTGTGCCCACCCACCCTGCGGATGAGCACGCGCTCCCAGCGGTTGTTGGACGACCCACCCTTGACCAGAATTGCCCCCTGCCCACCGGCATCGGCAATCAGTTCCTTAAAGCGGTTCCAGCAGGATTCCCGGTTCAGGTCTTGGGCGTTCTCCCGCTGCCGTCCGGCGTTGACCACGACCCGCCCCCACTTGCAGCCAAGGCAGTTCGACACCTTGAAGATGTCGTCAAAGCCAAATCCCTCTAGCGGCGGGTCGAGCGTCAGGGCACCAAAGGTTTCGGCGGTGCGCCCCGAAAAGTCGCCCGGCGGATAGTTGCGGTCAGGAGTCGTCATTAAGCTATGTTGTAAGTGCAGGCGAACATTATGTCCGCGCCGTTGCCCAAAGCGGACAGCGTGCCCATATTGGCCCCGGCGGCGGTGATGCCTTGCAAAACAATGGTAGTCCCCCCAGCCGTGTAACCGCCTACGAAAACCGGAGTGACGGCGAGACCTGCCCAATAACCGACGTAGATTGGAAACGAGCCAACAGCAGCTTCGGCGCTAAACGGCAGTCCGGAGATGGTGTTGGCCGATCCGGTGCCGAGGACGTTTATAGTTAGGCGACCGAAGATGGTCACGACCCGACCGATTTTAGTATAGCGCGCCAATTGAGTAGTGTAGGTAGCATTGCCGCCCACCGAAGGCGTCCATGTTCCCTCCTCGTAATCGTCGAGCGTGTTGGCGTTGGCCACGGCAACAGCGGTGGCAGGAAAGGCCACGCCTCCCGTCCCCGCTGTGGCCCCGCCGACAGCGGCTCCGGTGGTCGCACTCATCGTCGTAAATACCCCCGTGGTCGGCGTGGTTGCGCCCACCGTGCCGTTGATGTTGATCGAGGCCGTGCCGGTGAGGTTGGTCACTACGCCGCTAGTGGGCGTGCCGAGGGCGGGCGTAACCAGCGTCAGGCTCGTCCATGTTCCGGTGGGCGTATAACTCCCGCCGAGTTCGAGGATGGTATCCGCCGCATCGCGCACGGTCTTGATGCGGTTCGTGCTCGCCAAGCCGGTGAGGGTCACAAGTCCGGTCTGGCCTGAGATGGACAGGCTCGCCGCGCTGCCGGTCGTGTTTTGATTGAGGGTCGGGAAGCCCGTGAAATTAGTCGCGGTGAACGTCGGGCTGGCACCGCTCTTCACGCTCTGGTCGAACCAGTCGTTCAACGTCGGATTGCCGGAGAGCGTGATCGTGCGGTCGGCGTTGCCCACGTTCCATGAGAGCGTGCGGCCCGCCGTTATGACTTCCGTCGTGGCAAAGGTCAGGTCAAACGCTGCACCGATGGAGCGCACGGAGAGAGACGTTAGCGAATCCACCGTGCCCCCGTTGATGTCCGGTGCTGTTAACGTCGTACTGGAGAACGTGCCTCCTGTAATTGTCTTCCCGGTGAAGACTAAAGCACTCGGCAACGACAGGGTGACCGCACCGGTAGAAGCCGAGACCGTAATTTCTCCGGCCGTCCCCGCAAGCGACACCACTCCGGCGGTGAGGTTAGCACCGAACATAGAGACCGTAATAGGAGAGGTCGGAGCGAAAGATATGAGAATGTCACTCATGCTGTGATACGTGGGGTGATGTTGAAGGAGAACTGGACAGGGGTGTAGGGACCAAAGCCGGACATTGAAATAACGATGTCACCAAAGAAGATACCCGTGCCGAGGCCGTCAGTTTCGGTACCTGAAAGGGTTAGAGTGGTAGTGAAGGTGGTGAGGTCAGCCGCGTCGGGAAACGTAGCGGTCAGCCCGGCAAAGGTGTGGACGACCGAGCCGGCGTCAGAGACCGACCGGAGCTTACAAGAGATTGCGACGGTGGTGAAGTCGGTCGAAGCACGCGTGAAGGAACAGGTCTGTTCCCATTTGTCGGCCTCGACACAGTCAGCGAGAGCGACGCGGGGTTGGGAGTTGGAGGAACTCATGGGTAGCGAAAGGTGAAGTGACGGAAGAAGAACTTCCAGGTTGGTTTCTTGGGATAGTCATAGTCGACAGTGATAAAACGAATCAAGGATGGGTTGGGGTCGGGTGCAGCTTGTAATACACCAAAAAGAAACGTAAACAAAAGAGCGTGAAGAAGATTTTTCATGTTAAGACCAACCAGTTATGAGACCGCCAGAAACGGCGATGTTGGTCACGGCCGCTGGGTCAAACGACCCGCTAGCCCCGGCGGTCCCGTTGACGTTGAAACCTGTATTGGCACGAACAGTCCCGGTAAAAACACCAGAACCGTCAGTTGCACGCAGTAGAACACTAATTACGCCGACACTATTGTAGAGGTCTAGTCGTCCTTCCTCTGTGGCGCTAGTTGGGTCCGTGCTGCGCAGCCTAAACCCTCCTTTGTCACTGGAGGGAACGTAAAATCCCAGTATTCCAGTTCGATTGATTTGCATCCAGTGATAGCCTGTAGCCGTAACGCCAAGTTGCATTCCAAACGTCTTGGTGACCGGATCGGAAGTTATTTCTATGTAGGAAGCGTTGGAGCCTGCTGAAAAGGTGGTGGCTCCAAGCGTAAACCCACCAATCGTTCCACTCGTGCTCGTGATAGTCCCTGTAATTGTCGCACTTGTCGCAACCAATACTCCTGCCTCCGTCACCCGAAACGGCGCGGTAGCTCGATTCGCGAACGTCGCGCCAGCCCAGAAGCGCACGTCGTCGGAGCCGGACACTGTCGAAGCAAGACCCATTGAATTGGCCGCATCGCGGATATAATCCGCACCAATGTCGAAGCCGCCAATAGAACCGGTCGTCGCGGTGATTACTCCGGTAATCGCCAACGTCGTACCGTCCCAAAGCATCTTATTCCCCGCCGCAGTACCGATGAAGAACTTGTAGGCAGACGTGTCGTACCCCATCCAGAAACCGGTGCCGGTGTTGTAAGCGGTCGCACCACCACGAATAAAGCCGGCAGTGTCAAGGGTTATGTTCCCGGCGGTGATGGTACCGATGTTGGCGGTGATGGCGGAGAGACTGGTGACGCTCATCTTATCCGCGGTAATCGTGTTGGCTACGATGTGACGTGCGACGATGCTGTCAATTTGCAGCTGTTGTTGGCCGACGGCATTTTGCAGTAGGTCACGTTCCCGAAGGAAACCACGCTGGGAGTGTTGTGGCCGCAACGCTCGAATGGACTCGTCCACCGCGGCGAATCGAGCGTCGAGGGACGCGAGGAGTTCGGTGTCGTCAGCCCAGGTTGGGAAGTTATTTTTCATCGTTTGACTCCTTGATTTTCACCATAGTTCACATCGCCCCACGCATTGAGCACGCAGCCGACGGGTTTGGTACCAGAGAACTTGAAACGGAAACGGAAGACGCGTCCAGAGCCGTGTGGAAGCGAGAGACGGCCTTCGATGATGGCCGGTGTCCAAAGGTCGGTGAGAGCCGTAAAGGCGGGAGTGGTGCTGATGAGGTTGCGGAGGGAGTGACTGAGTTGCAGACCGGTAACACCCGAATCCCATGCCGCGTCGAGGTAAAATGATTCGGCTTCTTTGACGAGGTAGAGGTCACGGTAGAAAAGGTCGTTGGTTTCGGCAAAGGGTTGGGTGTAACCAGCAGAGGCTTGGTCGTCGAGGAGGATAGCAGACGTAGACTCAGTGGAATCGTAGTCAAAGTTGACCTTAGCCACGCCACCGTAGAGGAGACGGGTCGCACTGTTGTAGACACGTCCGATGGCACGTGGTTTGTTGGCCGTCTCATAGGGAAGGTTGCGGAAGGTCCAACGATTGAAACGTTCGGAGTAGACAATCTGTCGACACTGACCAGTAGATAACCAGTATATCCAGGAAACTTCCTGCCGGAACATGTCGTAGTAGCCGAGGACGGACTCGGAATTGTCGTCGGTTGGGTCGAGCTGGATGACCTCAGAGAAGAACTTGGCGTAGATGGTGGTGCCGATTTGTCTTGGTGGGTTACCGTCGAAGAAGTAGAAGCCGTCCTGACCGATGAAGTAGTGTCCGTTGGGAGTGACGACAAGACCGTTGTGGTAGATACTGCCGACGTTGTAGCGCGGGAGGATTTGCATGACGTTGGGCAGGCCAACGTAGTCCATGGAGGACATACCGGCGGCGGTGTGAAGCCAAAGGGTCGGACCTAACAATCCGAGTCCGGTGATGCCGTAGTTGATATCTTCGGGACAAGTGTTGTAGGGTATGGAGTACGTATCAGCCTCGTTGACAGATGTTGCAAAGAACGCATCGGGATTGTTCAGGTCACTCCAACCGACGACAAAGGGGGTGGTTGCGGCCGCGTAGGGGTCACTAGGTGCGCCAGCACTGTGAGCGGCGGTGGCGTAGTGAGAAACTACTAGATGATTCTGAAACACCGCAACGTGCTTGCCGTAGACACGATTGTAGCCAACACTAGTGATGAAGTCGTCACGCACCCGCATGACGTTACGTCCAATGCCGCCAAGATAAACGTCGGTAAGATAGGGCGCACCGGAGTAGGAGAAGTTCTTGGTGGAAGCGATGCTGGAACTGTAGGGGATGGTCTCGGTACGGGTCCAGCGCCAGAGGTCGGCTGCAGTGTAACCGGTTGATTCTAAAAAATCAAGCTTTAGTCCGTTTGCACCGATGGCAAGGTTACGGGCGACGGTCACACCAGATGTCCACGCTCCGCCGTTACGATTCCAACGGAACGTGGTGGCTGATTGAATTTCAACTTCAATGTAGTCACCGGAGACAGAGAAGTCGGTGGTGTTGAAACCGTAGAGAAGGAGTTGCCCGTAGACGGTTGTGTTGTTAGGGATTTTGGTCTGTGTGATTGCAGGAACAAGGGTCTGGGTGGCAACCGAGGTCGGGACGACATAGCGTGCGGTCTGTTCGTTGACGACGAGATAACGCAGCGCGGCAGTGTTGGTACGAATCAGGTCGACGAAACGGACGGTGGAAGAGGTCTCACTAGCGAGGGCGGACAACGTGACCTTGCTTACCACTGGAGCGAACTGACGTAGTGCTCCGACCGTGGGTCGCAAGTTGAGCAGGTCGTAGAACGAATCCGGGTTGGTGAGGTGTGGCTCAGCCAGTCGTTCAACGCCCCCATTGGGCACCCGAGTGTAGTGATGCTTAGACATTAGTCGAGGGAGAGGTCGTCAGTGGAGACGGCTTGTTGAGCGTCGAATTGCTTGACGCTGTTCCAGAGGCCGCCGAGTAGGGCTTGGTCGATAGGGGTACGTTCGTTGTCTTTAAGCCAGACGTTGAGGCTGGCGAGGGTAGCGACGCGGAGCCAGTCGGTATAGTATTTTAGGAAAATGTCCTCGGACGTGCCACCGGCATGGTCGGGTAGGAACTCGATTACGTCGGCGAGGACCCAGGTCTGCGTGGTGAGGTTTGTATGATAGAGCTTTTGACCTTGTAAGTAGGCGAAGGTACCAAGTGTCGGTGAAGTCAAGGCCGTTGCCAACGGTTCTGACGGAACGTGAGCCGCAATCGCCATACGACGACGGAGTTCGATACCAAGCGTAGGGTAGTAGACCGTGGTGCTATTGATTGTGGTCGTGGCGTATTCAAACAACGCATCAATCCGCTTGACGACGACAACAACCGTCCCTGACGCACTACTTGGAGTGGTACGAAAGTCTGTCAGCAATGACTTTCCCAGCATCGACAGGTAGACGAAGGCTTGTGTTGCGTTCTGTTCGAACGTATATTCACGCTGTGCCCAACGTCGAGCGTCGTTCATCGCAATGAGAACGAGGTCAGTGTTGGCGGTCGTGACCACCGCCGAGCCTGCTCGATTGAGGAAGCTCAGGACTGTGTCTTTGAATTGCGAGTAGACCATTGGAAATTGGGCCGAGCGTCCGATTCAGTTCTTGAAACAGACGCCCGGCAAGGCATTATTTAACCGTGGGCGTGCCGCCCAGTTTACCGAACTCGGACTTACCGGCCGAGCGAACGTCTTGTTTAGTTACGTTCTTCCCAAATAGGGAATCTTGCGCTTTACCCTTGAGCATGTCCGTGTCTTTCACGTCCTTGCCCGAGGAAGTGGTGAAGGTTTGGTTCACCACGTCTGAGTTACGTATGTTCATTTGTTTCCTTAGGTTAAACACCACCCATCCGCACGCGAATGGTACCGGTGTAGTTAGCAGGGTGACCACGGTCTGCGTCGGTGGCCGTTTCAGGATTGCATACCAAAAAACCAGCACCGTCCGCTTCGACAACGGGGACCAAGTTGGCTAGCAGAGGCGTACCCGCGTTGTCAAGCGCGCGTACACACTGCACCCAATTTAAGGTCACGAAGCCGAACAGGGTTGCTGGAATGTCATCAGCCGTTCCACCATTACCGGAGAGAACCACGTCGAAGATTTTGATGTCCTCGACGCGATTTCCGAATCTGTCTCCGGCGGAGTAGTTGCTGACACGAGTGACGTCAGTTGAAGCTACAGCTGCCATGTTAGATTGCGGTGATGAGGTTTTGGATGTACATGAACGACTCAGGAAGGTTGAGTTCGATGGTCGCTTCGCCGAGCCACTCGTCCTTACGGTAGTCAGCGTCGTTGTCTTGACGATTGGTCAAGAGGTCCATGTCACGGCCCCGAAGGTAGACGTATTCGAGGTTGGGCAAGTCAACGATGAGCATATTATAGCGCAGCGTGGAGTTGTGTGACATGAGCGGGTGTGTCTTGAGGTACAGAGTACCTGAGGGACAGAGGTAGGAGCGGACGTCCATGCCGTAGGTGTCTTTGACCGGCATGGGAGTGGTGACCTGACCGTTGTTCTTGAACAACCTGTTTAGGGTCAATAGCGCCCCCGAACCGCAGAAGGCAATCTTCTCGGTTGATTTGTTGTTCGAGATACGGAAGACACGTTCCATCCAGCCGTCGAACTGGCTCATAGAGACAGTTGAGGCAGAGTTGGTGATGATACGTTTGCTGTCATCGGTGTCGGCAGTGGCGGCGGTGTTACCGTAGGTAGTACCCGCTTCCCAAAGTTTCAGGAAGTAGAGGATGCCACCCATGTAACGCGTGATCGAGGTTGAGGCCGAACCGATTTGCGCACGTTCACCGAAGAAGACGTTCTGTTCCATCTCTCGGGCGTAGTCGACAGCGGCTTCTTTCGACTGGTCGGGAAAGACTCCCGTTTCGTCGAACTTCGAACTGGTATGCAACGCGGTACCAGAGATGGTAACCGGCTTTTTGCAGATTTGGGTCAGGTTGTAAGGACTGACTGGTTCGTTGTAGATGCCAGAGGACTCGTCACGGATACCTTCTGCGAACGCCGAGCCGATAACGGTAATCTGCGTGCCAGCGTGGGTGCTGACGTCGTAGTCAACAGCGACAGCACACGTACGAACGGCGATGAAGCCGAGCGTGGTCGTGGGTGTGTCGGCAGTGACGTTGATGGCATTGATACGTCCGATGATTTCTTCCGGGTTGGCGGACGTGTTCGTCGCGACAAACCGGAAGATGTGACCGATGCGGAATACGTTCTCCGGAGTGGCAGTCGTCTTAATGGCGTACTGCGTACCGGCCGTTGGGGTGAAGTTGGCAGCAGCCACAGTGGCCGCGGTTACTTTACCCGCCGCGACCGTGACGCCGGTGGAGTAGAAAACGACTGTCGTCGAAATGTTGGCAGCAGTGCCCCAGTTTTCGGACAGACGCTTCTCGTACCAGTTATGGCGCGGGTCGTCGATAGCGCGGTCTTTCATCAAAGACAAAAGACCCATCAGTGGAGCTGCGCCGTTTGGGTAGAAGTAGAATACCTGCCGGCGATGGCTCTGGAATCGGTTGGATGCAAACGATTCCGCGTTCATTAAGCCTAGAATGGCCATGTGAGTTTGTTCCTTATGTTAGCCCCAGACTTGTTCAACGGTGGATTTGGGTTGTGTCGGCTGATTGTTACCACCGCCTTTCCCTCCCATACTTGTGGGGGTCATTGGGCGAGTCTGGGGCACAGACTTGCCGGATACAGGTGCGCCGTTAGCAATCGGGGTCTTCGGTGTGATACCGAGAGACAACAGAGTGCTACGAGTTTGATCAGCGACAAATTTAGACGCCTCTGCGAGAGAGGCAAAGGTTTTACCGGATTGGAGCGCGAGTTGGTATTGTTGTTTTACCATTTCTTCGTAACCGGTTAGGTCCTTGTGTTCGGTGTAGAATTCTTTCTCGATACGGGAGGCTTCCTGTTGCCGGACGACGGCGGTGTAAGGGGAGAGAGAGTCTTGGAGGGTTTTTA
>ERZ1292629.1325-Hain-H43-01um-R1-1325-length-24618-cov-9_pt1 | contig 24618 bp, 24 predicted proteins | sample MGYA00564399_ERZ1292629 | MGnify/ENA primary metagenome ERZ1292629 (study PRJEB36523, sample SAMEA6512636) | groundwater metagenome | collected 2019-01-08 | study: AquaDiva: Metagenomics assemblies of 32 groundwater samples | reverse complement strand
CAATTTATTTAAATTATCTCTCGTTTTTAAAATATGTTTGGCGGTAATGGCAATATCCGTTGCTTGACCCTCCACGCCGCCCAATGGCTGATGAATCATAACTTCTGCATTCGGCAGGATAAAGCGCTTCCCATGTTTACCGGCCGATAAAATAATAGCGCCGCCAGAAGCAGCCAGCCCAACGCAGAAGGTGGCAATGTCTGGGCGGATATGATTCATGGTGTCTACGATAGCCATGGTTGAAGTAACTGACCCGCCGGGGGAATTAATATAGAGATAGATATCCTTTTTGGCGTCTTCGGACTCAAGGAAAAGGAGCTGGGCAATCACAATATTTGCGGTATGGTCATCAATTGGTCCGCCCAAAAATATTATGCGTTCCCGCAGAAGCCGCGAGTAAATATCATAAGCTCGCTCGCCGAATTGTGATTTTTCAATGACGGTAGGGATTAACATATGAGTACAATACACCCGTTCAAACAGTTAATCAAGTTATCCACACCTTTTTTAAAAAAATTACCTTGCATAGACTTCAGAAAGTGCTAATATTTGACACAATGTGTAAGATAGTAAAAAAGCTTCATGTTTGTAAAATTTACCCAACCCAAATTTCCCTTTTTCCCGTTTCTGTTTCCCAAAACCCCGCGTGGGGTTATTTTTTTGCCCACTAATTAGCCAATCAAATCTATGAAAAAATTATGGGACAAAAAAGGCGGAACAAAAATAAATCAAGCAGTTGAAGATTACACTGTTGGCGTGGATTATCTTTTAGATCTAGAACTTTTACCTTATGACATACAAGGCACGATGGCTCATGCCAGAATGCTTCATAAAATAAAAATTTTAAACAAAAAAGAGCTTGATATTCTCTTGCGCGGACTAAATAAAATTTTATCTCTCTGGAAGCAAAAGAAATTTAAAATAGATAAATCACAAGAAGACAGCGCTACCGCTATCGAAGGATATTTGACAGAACATTATGGCGAAGTCGGCAAGAAAGTTCACGCTGGACGTTCTCGTAATGACCAAGTTTTGACAATGACGCGTCTTTTCAGTAAAGAAAGTCTTTTAAAAATAAAAGAGAAAACCGAAAGCTTAATTCAAGCATTAGAACAACAGATTAAAAAACAAGGCAAAATAAAAATGCCCGGATATACTCATATGCAAAGAGCGATGCCAAGCAGTGTTTATATGTGGCTCGGTTCTTATCATGACAGCTTGAAAGACGACTTAATCTTTCTTGACACGACACTTGAAATCATAGATCAAAACCCCCTAGGATCGGCGGCGGGTTATGGAGAAAACATTCTCGGATTGAATAGGAAATTTACTACTAAAGAATTGGGTTTTGCCAAAGTTCAGGAAAATCCAATGTATTGCGGATTTTCAAGAGGGAAATTTGAAAATCTTATTCTGCAGGCTGTCTCGAATATAATGTTTGATATAGGCAAAGTTGGGAGCGACCTGCTCCTTTTCACGACTAAAGAATTTGACTTCTTTACATTGCCAGATTCTTTCAGAACAGGTTCAAGTATTATGCCCCAGAAGAAAAATTATGATGTACTTGAATTAATCAGGGGGAATATTTCAATTTTCATCGGTTATCAGCGCCAAATTGAGGATGTAATTAAAAATTTACCGGCAGGGTACAATAGGGATTTTCAACTGACAAAAGAGCCTTTTATGAAAGGGATAAAATTAGCGCTGGAAACTCTCTCGATCATGACTTTAGTTATAAAAAATTTACAAGCAAAAAAGAAAAATTTGGAAGAAGCTTGCACTTCAGAACTATATGCCACAGACGAAGTGCTGAAGCTGGTAAAAGGGGGAAAAAGTTTTAGGGAAGCTTATCAAGAAATCAAGGAAAAATTTTACTAAGATAATAAAAAAGTTTTAATTTTTTAAAAAATGATAAACACAAAGACATCGTATATAAAAACATCTTCTTATGAGGCAAAAAATGGAGAAGTTGAGAGAGTTCTTTTACTCTACTCTGGGGGCCTGGATACATCAGTGATGTTGAAATGGATTCAGGATAATTACAATGCCAAGGTTGTTACTATGACTGTGAATATAGGTCAACAGCACGATGATTTGAAATCTATAGAAAAAAAAGCAAAAATGCTTGGCGCGGAAAAAACTTATACCATGGATGTTCGAGAAGAATTTGCTACGCAGTATATCGCCAAAGGCATAAAAGCCAATGCTCATTATCAAGGCGAATACCATCTCTCAACCCCTATTGGCAGGGCAATTCTTGCCCAAAAAGCCGTGGAGGTTGCGCAGAAGGAGGGCATCACATGTATTGCGCATGGTTCAACAGGGAAGGGAAATGATCAGGTGCGCATTGATGGCTACATCTTGGCTATCGATAAAAAAATGAAAATTATTGCACCAGTAAGGGAATGGGAAATGGACAGAAAGCAAGAAATTTTATATGCGCAAAAACACAAGATACCCGTACCAGCTACTATCGACTTTCCTTATAGCGATGATGATAATATGTGGGGAATTACCTGGGAAGGCGGAGAAATTACAGATCCGAAACTCATAGCACCAGTAAAAAAATTCTTAACAACCTATACTCTTCCCGAAAATGCGCCCAAGAAAGCCGGGCTGGTTAAACTTTCTTTTAAAAAAGGAATTCCTGTGGCATTGAATGGGAAAAAGTTGCCTCTCCATGAACTCATAATCAAGCTGAATAAAATCGCAGGGAAGCATGGGGTTGGTACAGTGCAGTTGCTCGAGGATCGTTTAGTAGGGTTAAAGAATAGAGGTGTCTATGAACATCCAGCTGCGCATACCATCATCGAAGCGCATAGAAATCTAGAAAAATATGTTTCAACTAAACAACTCAATGAATTGAAAGAAACGATGGACACCAAATGGGGTTACCTATGTTATAGCGCAATGTGGTTCGACCAAACCATGGATGCTATCAATGTGTTCAATGATTCTGTAAATGAGCGTGTCACCGGAGAAGTTGCCATAAAGCTTTTTAAAGGAAATACAACAGTAGTAGCTGTTACTTCCCCATACGCTCTTTCTTATACTTCTTTTAATAATAGCGAAGGTTATAAATTTAATGTGAATAATAGCGCTGGGTTTATAGAAATTTATACTCTGCAAATGAGGCTGGCGAAAGAAATAAAAGATAGAAAAAAATTAAAATGAAAAATCCCTGGGATCTAAAAACACAAATGCTGGGAGAAATCAGCCAGAATGGGGGGTTTGTGAATTGCCATGCACATTTTGATAAGGCTTATTACATTACTCGCGAGGGTTTAGATAAGTCTATGGTTAGTATGGAAGAAAAATGGCGCATGAGCGATGGGATAAAACGAGATAGTACAGTAGAGGACATAAAAGAACGTATCAGACGTGCCTTAGATTGCCTTATTAATCAGGGATGCAAGTTAACCTGTACTTTCGTGGATGCATATGATGTTGTTGGTCACAAAGCCATAGATGCAGCGCTCTCCGTAAAAGAAGAATATAAAGATAAAATAAAATTACTAACCATAACTCAACCCCTAGGTGGCCTTATTGATGAAAAGGCGCTTACTCTTTATGAAGAAATTACCGCTAAAGCCGATATCGCCGGAGGACTGCCGTCAAAGGATCGTCCCAATGATATACAGCACTTGGATAATCTTTTTAAAATTGCCAAGAAATTAAATAAGCCTGTGCATATTCATATTGATCAAGAAAATAATCCGAACGAACGAGACACGGAAAAATTAATCGCTGCAGTCAAACGACATGGTTATCAAGGCCGAACAGTTGCCATACATACTATTTCTGTATCTGCTCAGCCGAAAGAATATCGCATGAAGATTTACAAAGAAATGGCAGAGCTCGGAATTCCTGTTGTTGTATGTCCATCGGCGGTCATTTCTATGCGCCAGCTTGATCAATACATGGCTCCAGTTCACAACTCCATTGCGAATGTTCCTGAAATGCTTGAAGCCGGCGTACTTGTTGGTCTCGGAGTTGATAACATAGCTGATTTTTACGAACCATTCGTGGATGGCGATATGTGGATAGAATTACGACTTCTGCAAGAAGCTTGCCGATATTACAATCTCGATGAATTGGTCAAAATTGCTTCCACGAATGGAGCGAAAATACTTGCTTACAAATAGAAAAAGTTACTGACTCTCTAAAAACTGGAATATTTTCTCATTAGTGAGGACACTTTCAGCATGCATGCGGGCGCGCTTGGGGTCGGCATCTTTGTAGTGTTCCAGGATATGTGCTACTTCATTGGCAATCTCTTCCTCCGGCGCCACTATTTTTTCAATTTTTGCCATCTCGCTTAGAGCCAGGGCTAATTTGGCTTTCTTCTCGGCATCTGTTCTGAATTCTCCTCTTAAGTTCTCAATAGTTTTATTGAGATGTTTTAAATAATCTTCGAATTTCAGCCCCATCTGAGTAATGTCGGATTCCATTCTTTGCAGGATTTTATTTAATTCTATTTCAATTAAAATATCTGGTACCTCAATGGCACTACCGTCTAGTATTTTTTCTATTATCTTGAGTCGAGTTTTTTCTTTTATTTGATTTTCTTTTTCCAATTTTATATTTTCTCTCAATTTTGTCTTGAAATCCTCGACGTTTTGGAATGGTCCAAGGGCTTTTACAAATTCATCATTGAATTCGGCTAAATCCAGCGGAGCTGGATCGCCCGACGCTTCTGCTGAAGTGTTTAGGGCATCTTTCATATGGATTTTCGGCGCTCTGGATTTTCTGATGTCCAGGATAGTGTTTTCTAATTCGTCGTCTGTAACAGTGACTTCTTTTTCCTTCTCTGTAATACTGGAAATTATTTGTTTTGCCAGATTTTTATAATCAGGAAGCTTTATTTCAGGCAAGACGGCGGTTTTTATTTTGAAACCCAATGGATTTTTGCGAGCCAGCTTTGTGATAGAAATTTCTGGCCGGCTAATAGCATCAATTTTTTCTTGCTCGATTATCTTGGGATAGTGCTCATTTAGGGCTATCTGCGCCATTTCTTCCAAGATATTGATTTCTGGAATTTTGGAAGCCAGAATGTTCTCCGGCACTTTACCTTTTCGGAACCCATCAACTTCTAAATTCTCCCCGATTTTCTTTAAGGCTCGGACGTAATAAGTTTCGAACAACTCGGCATCCAATTCTCCCTCAATTTCTACCTCGCTTTTTGGAAGTTTTCTTACAGTTACCTGCATCCCAGTACTAAAATTTTATTTATAATCACAACAACAAATCTATACTATTTTGTATAGTTTGTCTATTTTTGGTTATATGACCTGATTAAAATTTAGTACAGGACAAGTGTTTTTGAGTCCGCTAGATTTCACTATCCAAACTTTCAAGATCAATGTTATTTACATCTGCCTCAAGGCTGGCAGTGTCATCGGGAGTTCCAGATATATCATTTTCCAACCCGACTGGCGTTACTTCTTCTTTCACACTACTTTTCCAAAGATAAATCCCGCCAAGCACCAGGATGATGATTATAATTATTAAACCCGTTAAAGCGCCGTTTGATTTTTGTTCTGGTTCCATAAAATTATTTCTTAAAATTTTTAATGTTTTTTTTATTCTGTATTTTCGTTGTTTTCATTATCATTATCATCCTGAGCATCTTCCACCCTTAGATTTTTTATTTCCTGAATAGCTCGGTGAAGAGCTTCCCTTGACTCCTTCAATAAATCTTTGGCTTCCCGAATGCCGAGCTTTATCTTTCCGAAAAGTTCAGGAGTCATGTCACTGCAATCATCTGGCACTAGACTTTTGGTTTCTGCCAGTTTTCCCTTCGCATCAGCCAATTTCGACTCCGAAAGGTCTAAAGCTTCCTCTGCCAGAGTTGTGTTTTTGCCATCCGCTTCCAATTTGTCTATTATGTCACCAACTTTTGCTTGGAATCTCTCAAGTTGCGCCATGACTGTTTCAAACCTTCTGGTCATTATTTCTTCCGCTTTTTCGCAGAACATTCTTTTCGTCTCAGTTCTGACAGTTTTCCATTTTTCTTTTCTTGATTTTAACTCTGTCAAAAAAGTTTCTCTGTTTTTCTTTAAACTGTCCAAAAAAGCTTCTCTCCTTGTTTTCATTTCCTCCCTCCACTCTACTCCGGGTCGCGATGGAGTTTCTCCAACAGCATCTTCTGCTCTTGCTACAGTAGCTATGGCAAATGTCATTAACAGAACAACAAACAAACCAACATATTTTTTCATAATTTTTATAAAAATTTATAATAATACTGACCTGCTTTAATTATACATCACTCATTCGAATTTACTCAAGTAGATATCTTTATATCTTTCTTCACATTCCCTAATTACTTTTATTGCTTCTTTTTTGTCAAAAAAACCTTTAGTAACGCCCGTTCCGGGTTTCTTGAGATATTTTATATGTTCCCAGAAATATGTAGATTCTTTTTTGAATTGCTCTCCCAAGTCTTCGACTGATTTAATGTGTTCGCTTCTGCGATCATCCGAAAGCACGGCAATTATCTTGTCATCAACTTCTCCTGCATCTTCGAATTTCATCACGCCGATAATGCGGGCTTCTACTAAACAGCCAGGCACTAGTGGTTCTATGACATTCACTATTTCGACATCAAGCGGGTCGCCGTCATAATCCCAAGTTTGCGGGATAGCTCCGTAAGCGAATGGATAAGCGAGCGATGAATATCCGACGCGATCAAGCTTCAACTGCCCCGATTCTGTGATCAATTCATATTTATTAATACTGCCAGAATTTATTTCAACAATAGTATTTATTACATCGTCTTTTTTTTCCACGAACGCAGGTAAAACATGCAATAAGTTCAGCATTAATTTTGAAGGTTTATGATTTATATTTGCCATGGTCCCATTGTAATCCTATTCCTCCCTGCCTGCAACGCCTTGCGTAGCATTGCGGGCAGGAGTTTTTTCAACATCGGTATCTTCAGTTGGCACCTTTTCTGTTTGTGGAGACAAGCCGTCACCCTTTATATCTATCCTCCAGCCAGTAAGTTTAGCTGCTAGGCGCACATTTTGCCCGCCTTTTCCGATAGCCAAAGATAACTGATCGTCCGATACTTCCACCGTAGCCTTATGTTCTTTCTCGTCAATTTCGATAGATAAAACTTTTGCCGGAGAAAGAGAATTAGTAACAAAAATTTTTGGATTTTCTGACCAAGGAATTATATCAATCTTTTCTCCCCCTAACTCAGAGGTAATTGTATTTACTCGCGTTCCTTTTTGTCCTACACAGGAACCGACCGCATCAATATGTTCGTCGTTTGAAAATACGGCAATTTTAGAACGAGCGCCGGGTTCTCTGGCAACTGATTTTATTTCAACAATTCCATTTTGGATTTCTGGCGCTTCTATGGCAAAAAGTTTTTCTACAAACTTTGGATGCGTGCGGGACAGCCGCAGATTAATCCCCCTAGGCATGTCTTCTACTGAATAGAGATATGCTCTCACGCGATGACCTCGCTCCCAAAATTCTCCCGGGATTTGTTCTTCAGCAGGCAAGATTCCCGTTGCGCGGTTGAAATCTATATAAACATTTCCTCTTTCGACTTTCTGCACAACGCCAGAGATTATTTCTCCTTCTTTCGTGCCGTATTCATCTAGAATAGACGTGCGTTCAGCTTCACGGATTTTTTGAATTATGACTTGTTTGGCGGTTTGAGCGGCGATACGTCCATAATCATCTTTTCCATCAAGCGGGAAGATAATTTCATCATTTAATTCTACTCCCTTTTTTATTTTCTTCGCGTCTTCTAACATTATGTGATGCTCTGCGTTGAAATGGGCCCGTTCGTCACCAGTCTCATTCACAGAATATTCTCCGTTTACGCGGGCAGATTTTTCATTTTCGTTGCCACCCCCAATTATCGCAATTGTTTCATCTACCACGATTTTTACCTGAAAAAATTCAGTTTTTCCAGTTTCTAGATCAAATTTTGCTCTTATAATCTGACCTTTTTTGCCATAATCTTTTTTATAAGCAGCGGCCATTGCTTGCTCTATGGCTTCTAATATTTTTTCTTTTGGAATTTTCCTTTCTTCTTCTAATTGTTCCAGTGCAGATTTGAATGTTTTTAAGTCCAACATATGTTTATTTGGTTTTTATTAAAAAAAGCCCTGTTGCGACAGGACTTACACGTAATCAAGCCTATCACAAGCCCTATTTTAAAGCAATACCCTACCTTTGTTTTATGCATTATCCACAGATTGCTACTCTTAGTGCATATTATAGTGTTATACTATATTCGAGTATATATTTATTAAAATTAATAGCGGATAATTGCAACATTATCTCATTAGAATAATTATGAAAATTTTAAACAAGAAACTATTTAGATTTTTGTTTGTGTCGTCTCTTGCTGTTTTCTCCCTATTTATTAATTTCAAAGTTGCCAATGCTGCTTTTTGTTCCCTCACTCCTTCGCCGGGGACTATGACCTTGCCCACAAATTCAACCACATTAACCTGGTCAGCGGGGCCTATGGGTAGCCCCCCCTTTTCGGGTTTAGCTAGCGTATATGCCGATCTTCTTTCTGCACCTCTTCAAAGTGAACCATGGCCCGGATACAAATTCCCAGCTACTGGAGGGTCTCAAACCATGACAGGTTTGGTTGCGGGGCATCATTCTTATCGTATCCAATGTAATTATTATGATCAGCCCCCTTGGGAGTCAGTGGCTAGTGTATATGTGAACCACAGGGTTACTCTTACCGCTTCGCCAACTTCTATGACCTTACCCACAAATTCAACCACATTGACCTGGTCAATGACTAATGGTAGTGACAGCAGGAATCTTCCGGACAGTTGTACTGCCTCAGCATCACCTGCAAATGCAAGTTGGACAGGTTCCAAAGGAACAGCGGCCACAAATTCTCAGCTTGTAACAGGCTTAGTTTCTGGGACAAATAACTTCACTATAACTTGTCCCAAATCAGGCTTAACAACTTCAGTATCAACGGTGGCGGTTACAGTAATTTCTCCCCCCGCTGTCCCAACTGTCACTTCTCCAACTGCTACTTCGGTTACGACAACAAGCGCTACTTTAGGCGCAAACGTCACGTCCTTAGGATCTCCCGCTTCCATTTCTGCCCGAGGTACTTGCTGGGGGACCGCAACTGATCCAACCACCAACTGTCTAGCTCAGGGTGGCACAACAACTGGTATATATACACATTCTCGAACAGGGATGCCTTCAAGTACCTTAATCTACTACCGTGGTTATGCTACCAATGCCACGGGTACAGGATATTCTGCAAGCTCGTCGTTTACGACAACAGCTCCGGCCCAGCCTGACCTCACCGCCGCTTCTGCCACTCCATCAACCGCCACCGCCGGTACTGCCCTTACATTCTCTTCCACCATTTCGAACATTGGCACTGCAGGAACTGGCGCTTCTTTCTCCAATTTCTTTCAAGTAGCAACAGCGGCAGGTGGTGGTGGAACAATAACTGACCTTGCTTCAAGTACCATGGCTGCTTTGGCTAATGGAGCAAGCGCCACTGCCACTTCTCCTTCATATACCTTCGCTTCTAGCGGAACATATTCTGCTAGAGCTTGTGCCGACAAAACTAACTCTGCGAGTGCCGGAACAATCGCTGAATCAAATGAAGGGAACAACTGTGGTGCATGGACGAACGTAACGGTAGGAAGTGCGCCAGCGCCCGACCTCACCGCTAGTACCCCTCCTGAATCCACTGCCACGGCAGGCGTTGCGCAGGTGTTTACTTCAACAATCTCAAACAGTGGCACAGCTTCTACTGGAGCTAGCTTTACAAATTTGTTTCAAACATCAACAGTCTCTGATGGTTCTAGCGGTGTTGTAGATTATCCAGTTAGCCCTGTTATGTCCGCTCTTGCCGCAGGGGCAAATGCGGGTACTTCAAAATCTATTACATTCAGCTCGGCGGGCACAATATACATACGCGCTTGCGCGGATAAAAGCTCTGCCGCAGACGTTAATGGTGTAATCGTTGAATCAAACGAAGGAAACAATTGTAGTATGAGTACTCCGTGGAAGTCTGTGACGGTGGTCAATGCGCCACTGCCTGCTCCTGTCGTTTCCATTAGCGCAAGTCCAGCAAGCGGAACTGTGAACGTCGTCAATCCAGCGCTTACCTGGAGTGCAACAAACAGTCCGACATCATGTACAGCGTCGGGCGATTGGTCGGGGGTAAAACCTACAAGCGGAACAAATGTATCGCAAGGAATTCTTACTGCGATCAGGACTTATACATATACTTTAGTCTGTTCTAATGCAGATGGCAGTAGTTTGCCCAAAAGCGCTGCAGTTGTCGTAACTGGCGGTGAAGCGATGCTTACTGCGAGCTCAACATCAATTTATTCAGGAGATTCGATTACACTTACTTGGTCTTGTCCGGTGGCTGATACTTCTGCTTCGGGCACGAACTTTAGCACAGGAGGCGCTCCATCTGGCAGTATCTCTGTAGGCCCGCCCGCAACGACTACCTATATATTAACATGCGGCCCATCAGGAGCAACAGCGCAAGTTACCGTTATAGTAAGAAAGAAACCATTCTTTCAAGAATAATAGAAAATTAAGTTCCATCATTCGCATTTCATTTATTGATAGTGGTCATTTTGGTGTTTTTTCATTTTCAAAATTTCTATTAAAGGGTATAATACCTGAGTATGCAGATTGATGAAGAACAGCTGAAGAAATTTATTCTCGATGGAGGACTCGTTTCACGTTCTGATCTGGATTTATCGATTAAAAAAGCGGGAGAAAAAAAGCAAAAGCTTGGGAATATTCTGCTCTCTGAAGGTAAAATATCTGAGACCGATTTAAAACGGATGGAGGCTTTTGTCCTGGGGATACCATTCGTCAACTTGGTCAAACAGAAAATAGACCTTTCTTTACTCTCGCTTATTCCTGAACCAATCGCTCGTAATTACAATATAATTGCTTACAAAAAAAATGAGAACGGATTAGAAGTAGCGATGCTTGATGTCGATGACCTGCCCGTTATCGATTTCATCAAGAAGCGTTCCGGACTTAAAATCCTGCCTCGGCTTACCGATACTGCTTCGATAAAATCTGTGCTTTCTCAATACAGGCAGAGTCTAGATGTTGAATTCAAGAATATTATTCAAAAAGAATCCATATCGTTTGAAAATTCTACTAAAACAGAAAACGAAGAAGGCGAACAAGAAGAGAAATCTGAAAAGGATCTCCTGGCGATGGCAGAGAACCTGCCAGTAGTGAAAATTGTCGACTCTTTGATTTTCCACGCTATCCTGCAAAACGCTTCCGATATTCACATTGAACAAGGAGAAAAGGAGTTGACTGTGCGCTATAGAATCGATGGCATATTGCATGACGCGATGGTTTTGGACAAAAATGCCGGAGCAGGGATAACTGCGCGCATTAAAGTATTGGCAAATTTAAGACTAGACGAAAAAAGATTGCCCCAGGACGGCAGATTTAAAAAAGACCAAGATGGAGAAAAAATTTCTTTCCGTGTCTCCACTCTACCTACTTTTTTCGGAGAAAAAACGGTTATAAGAATTTTAAAAGAAAATGCGCACGGATTTTCTCTGGAATCTCTCGGTTTTCATGGCGAAGGGCTGGAACGCATACATGATTCGTTAAAACAAAAAACAGGCATGATCCTGGCGACGGGACCCACCGGATCCGGGAAGACGACGACGCTTTACACTCTGCTTGAAATTTTAAACAAACCGGAAGTGAATATTTCTACCGTAGAAGACCCGATCGAATACCAAATGCCGCGCGTAAATCAAACGCAAGTCAAGCCGGAGATAGGATTAACATTCGCCAATGGGCTTCGGTCGCTTCTCCGGCAGGATCCAGATATAGTGATGGTGGGAGAGATTCGCGATGATGAGACAGCAGGATTAGCCATAAACGCTTCCCTTACGGGGCACTTAGTTCTCTCGACTATCCATACCAACTCTGCAGCCGGCGCAATTCCAAGAATGATTGATATGGGAGCCCCCCCTTTTTTAATAACTGCAACAGTGAAAACAATCATTGCGCAGAGGTTGGTGCGCAGGCTTACCTCAAATAAAGAAAAATATTTCTTGTCTGAAGTTGAAATAAAAAATCTATCCAAAGTTATAGATTTAGACCGAATGCTGGAAATGCTCCAGGCGGAAAACATTGTTGGGAAAAAAGATACTTGGGACAAAATTCCTTTTTATAAACCGGTAAAAAGCAGTGAATTTGAAGATGGATATTCAAGCCGTATCGGGATGCATGAAGTGCTGAAGGTTTCATCTGCTATAAAAGAAATGATAATAAAGGAGAGCTCTCAGGATGACATAGAAGCGCAAGCCAAGAAAGAAGGAATGATGACGATACTTGAAGACGGAATGTTCCAGGCAGTATTGGGCATCACTACTATAGAAGAGGTATTTCGCGTTGTTTCGGAATAAAACTTTCCTATGTTATTTTCATACAAAGCAAAATCAGATAATGGAGAAATTGTTGAAGGCGTATTAGATGCCGAAGACCGTTTTTCTCTTGCTCGCGAATTAAAATCTCGCGGACAGACTCCTTTATCGATTAGAAAAAAAAGCGCAAATTTTACCGATAAATTATTAACGTTTCAAAATATCCTTGACAGAGTCAGCGTTGGAGAGCAGATTATTTTAACAAAAAATTTAAGCGGGATGCTTCGAGCCGGTCTTTCGCTCTCTCGAGCCCTGTCTGTTTTGCAGAAACAGACAAAAAATGCCACACTCACTAAAATTTTTACATCTTTAAGTAGTGACATAAGCGCTGGCGAGACATTTTCCTTTGGACTTTCAAAATTTCCAAATATTTTTTCCAAACTTTTCATTTCAATAACCAAAGCTGGTGAAGAATCGGGCAATCTCTCCGGCGCTCTTTCGGATATCGGGGTGAATTTGGAGAAATCGCATTCTTTAACCAAGAAAATACACGGGGCGCTTATTTATCCGGGCGTCATCTTGGGAGCGATGGTCTTAATCGGTGTTTTGATGTTTGCTTTCGTGGTGCCTACGCTGGCGAGCACCTTCAAAGAGCTGGGTGTTACCTTGCCTTTATCGACTCGTATTATTATTTGGTTTGGAAATTTTTTCTCCAATCATTTGATTTCATCCTTCTTGGGAATTTTCGCCGTTGCTTTTGGTTTTTATTCTTTTTTCCGCGCCAAATTTATGTCAAAATACATTGATTTTATTCTCATAAAACTTCCGGTTATAGGAACCCTAACTAAAGAGCTGAATACCGCTCGCACCGCTCGAACGGTATCTTCTCTTCTTATCGCCGGGGTTTCTATAACTCGCGCAGTTGAGATTACACAAGACGTGGTGCAGAATATTTACTATAAAGCAGTTTTGAATGAAACAAAAGTGGCGATAGAAAAAGGCGCTCCTTTCTCCCAGATCTTTGCGCAGAACAACAACCTCTACCCCGTTATGATGTCCGAAATGATTCAAGTTGGAGAGGAGACCGGAAAATTGTCAGACATGTTGCTTCAAGTCGCTTCATTTTACGAAGAAGAAATTGAAAACAAAACTAGAAATCTTTCCACTGTCATTGAGCCCCTGCTGATGATTATTATAGGCGCTGGGGTCGGGTTTTTCGCTATTTCGATGATTTCTCCCCTTTACTCAGTCCTGGATAATATTAAATAATGTTAAAATGATATAATGCAGAATTTTTATAAAAAAGGCATGACACTCGCAGAATTACTAATAATTTTTGCAATAATTGGTCTTTTGGTTTTAGTTGTTCTTCCGCAGTTTTCAAAAATCAGAGAAAATCAGACGCTCAAAAGCGGAGCAGAAGATGTTTTGTCTGCCATTAGCAAGGCGCGGTCTCAAACATTGGCGTCGGTTAATTCTTCAGAATATGGAGTGCATTTTCAATCCGACCGAGTTATAATTTTCAAGGGAACGGTTTTTTCCGCTATGGCGGGGGATAATGAAATAATTAATATTACGGCTCCGGTCACTATTTCTGATGTTACACTCTTGGGCGTAAGTGAAACTTCGGGGGACGTGTACTTCAATCGTCTCTCCGGCGCGCCGAGCAAGAATGGCACCATAACTCTCTCTACGCCCTCGATATCCAAAGTCATTACAATTTCCGCTACTGGCGTGGCTAACCTTGATTAAATTATGAAAAAGATTTTTCAAAACAACTTCTGCTCGAATCGCAATGCGAAGCATCACAGAAAGGGCTTTATGATGGTTGAGATGTTGATAGTTATTTCTATTATTTCTGTTTCGATTATTGCTTTTATGGCTGTTGCCCAAAAATCTATTTTTATTTCTCGTCAATCAACGCATGCTACCCAAGCAGGATTCTTATTAGAAGAAGGGGCAGAGGCAGTGCGGATAGTGCGCGATAATGCTTGGAGCAATATCGGAGCTCTTACTTTAGACACGGATTATTACCCGACTTTCTCGGGCGGTACTTGGACTTTAGCACTTACTCCCAATATTGTGGGAATTTTTACGCGTACAGTAAGTGCGGCAAGCGTAAAACGCGATAATGTTACTGGCGATATTTCTGATGTTGGCACAGACGATCCCAGTACGAAATTAATTACAGTTACGGTCTCTTGGATGGAGGGCGGAGATACGATAACCAAGACTTTATCGTTTTACATAGCAGACATTTTTTCATAATTATGATTTTCGCTAAAAATAACTTAATGAAAAACAAATCCCATCTCAATCATAGAGTAGCGCGGGGCTACGCTTTAGTAGAACTTCTTTTTTATATTATTCTTTTTTCTATTCTTTCTCTTCTGGTAATCGACTCAATAATAACGATGGCAAGAGCTTTCAAAGAAACAACGATACAGACGGAGTTAGCGGAAAGTAGCGCGGTGATGGAAAGGATATCGCGAGAAATCAGGGGGGCTTATGACATAAATACAATAGCCACAAGTGATTTAAAACTCAATACTAAAGACGATGCTGGGGTGAATAAAACGGTGGAATTTTTGCTTTCTGGTTCTGATGTACAACTTCTCGAAAACAGTGTTTTGACTGGGAATTTAAATACACCAAACATAACCGTTTCCAATCTTACCTTCACGCAAATAACCACCACAGTGGGAAAAGCAGTTAAAATATTCCTAACAATTAGATCTGGCAATGATGCGCAGAATCGCTCTATGGATTTTTACAATACGGTTGTGCTTCGAGGCAGTTATTAATTAGTTGTAAAGTTTTTAAAGTATAAAGTTATAAAGTACAGATGAAAAAAGAAACAAAAAGAAAAATTAATAATCAGACTGGCGCGGCAATGCTCACATCTATTGTTTTTTTCCTTTTTATTTCTTTAGCAATTATTTTTGGACTCGTGACACCCTCAGTTAGAGGATTTAAAATATCTAATGATGGAATTCGTTCTAAACAGAGTTTAATTCTTTCCGAATCGGGTATCGAGGATGCATATTTTAGATTGAAAAATGTAAAACCAATAGGTTCTTCAACCTCTTTAACATTAAATGGCAATACCGTAACCTCTACCATAACTGACTCAGGATACAATGAAAAAACTATTTCTTCGCTAGGCGATGTTAATTCTCGTCAAAGGACAAACGAACTCGTGTTAAATGCTGGCGATGGAGTATCCTTTAATTATGGAATTCAAGCTGGTGTAGGGGGATTCAGCATTGGCAATGCAATAGTTAACGGAAATGTCTTTTCGAACGGTACCATTATCGGAGCCAATGGCGCCACAGTTACGGGTTCTGCTGTCTCTGTCGAGGCTTCTGGTCTTATTGATAATGTCGATGTCGGACAGGGTGGTGTAGGAGATGCCATATCTCATACCGTTAATAATTCTGTCGTTTCTGGTAATCTTTATTGTCAAACAGGGTCAGACAACAACAAGGCTTGCGATACTTCACAGGCAGATCCTGCCTCGATTCCAATGCCCATTACGCAAGCAATGATGGATGACTGGAAAAGTGATGCTGAACTCGGGGGTACCACTATCGGCGATGTGACTATTTCATCGTCAACCGCCTTGGGTCCTAGAAAAATTACAGGCGACCTAGCCATTAATGGAGATATAACCATAACTGGCACTATTTATGTAGTCGGCAACATTACTACCAATAATGGCGCTCATGTTACTCTCGATGGTTCTTACGGTCCCACGGGTGGAATTATTATTACTGATGGACGGGTAACTTTAAATAATCTTGTTGAATTTTTTGGTTCTGGCAGTTCGGGCTCTTATGTTTTGCTGGTAACTACCAGCGCTTGTCCCACCGGATGTTCTGGATTGAATGCTCTTGAAATTTTAAATAATGTCGGCGCGATACTTGTCAGCGCTCAAAATGGCACAGTACATCTCAATAACAATGTTGAATTAAACGAAGTAGTAGGAAATAGAATTATTATAGATAATAGCGCGGAGGTTAATTATACGTCTGGTTTAGCGAGTACTTCTTTTACCTCTGGACCTTCTGGTGGATGGAATATTAAAAGCTGGAAAGAAGTGAAATAAATATTTCAGGAAAGAAATGACGAGAAAAATAATTATAGGAAATTGGAAAATGAATCCGCGGACAGGGAAAGAAGCAGGAAAATGGTTTGCTTCTGTTGCGGAATTGGTAAAGAGAATAAAGAATACCGAGGTCATAATCTGTGCGCCATTTGTCTATTTAGAAAAATTGAAGAAAATTTCTAGAAAAATTGTCTTAGGCGCGCAAGACGCTTTCGTTGGCGATGTAGGACCTTTTACTGGAGAGATTTCTCCCGAAATGCTTTACAATATCGGTGTCAAATATGTAATATTGGGGCATTCAGAAAGACGGGCAATGGGCGAGAGTAGTAACGAAATAAATAAAAAAATAAAATCTGCGCTTGCCTCGGGGCTTGTGCCGATAGTCTGCATTGGGGAAAGGGAACGAGACTCCAATCATGAATACTTTCGAATTGTAAAAACTCAGATTTATGAATGTTTAAAAGGAATTTCTAAGGACTCAGTTTCCAAAATTATCATTGCTTATGAGCCCGTCTGGTCATTGTCCAGCACCCTCAACCGGCGTGACGCGACAGCAGATGATTCCAGAGAGATGGCTATCTTTATTCGTAAAACCCTTTCTGATATTAGCTCGCCAGACATTGCCTCCAAAACTCGTATTATCTATGGCGGTTCGGCTAATGAACGTGATGCGCAAGATTTCTTGAAAAACGGCGGAGTAGACGGATTGCTACCCGGCAAGGCTTCATTAGACCCCAAAAAGTTTTCCGAAATTGTAAGAATCGCAGAAAGTATAAAATAAAATAGATGAAACTTAAAACTTTAGAAAGCATTAATTTAAAAGATAAGACTATTCTCTATCGCGCTCCGTATGATATTGATGTTAAAGAAGCAGGAGGCATCCTAGAAGTAGTTGATGATATGCGCATTAAAGCGACCCTTCCGACCCTAGAATATCTCCTCAAGGAGAGTTGCAAAATTGTTATTTTGACTTATGTGGGGCGTCCTGACGGAGTTGTGGTGGAAAATCTTCGCACAACACCTCATGCGGAAAAATTAAGCGAACTCTTAAATTATCCAGTTCTGAAAGCAGACGACTGCATTGGCGGAGAAGTTGATAAAAAAATTTCCAACATGCAACCGCAGGATATTCTGATGCTTGAAAATGTGCGGTTTCATAATGAAGAAATGGTTGACGATGATTCATTTGCCGAAAAACTCTGCCTCGGGAAAGACTTGATTGTTTTTGATGGTTTCTCACAAGCGCACCGAATACATGCTTCCACGACGGGAATCTTAAGACATCTGCCCGCCGTCGCGGGGCGATATTTTGAGGGCGAGATAAAAACACTTTCTCATTTGTTAGAAAATCCTCAGCGTCCTTTTACTGTTATTATTGGTGGAATGAAAATTTCTGATAAAGTGGATGCGGTTTTAAATTTACTACAAATAGCCGATACGATATTGGTGGGAGGCGCCGTAGCAAATGTTTTTTTAAAAGCGCAAGGCAAAGTACTTGGTAGTTCTTTCATTGAAGATGTTTTTGTAGACAAAGTAAAACGAGAAAAAAAAGATTGGGTAGAAGCTGCGAAGGAAATATTAAAAAAAGCGCAACTCTCCGGTAAAAAAATTATTATTCCCAGCGACCTGATGATATCTGACGGTGTTTTAACCAAGATTATTACCACGGAGGAAATTCCGGCGGGGTGGGCGGCATTTGATATTGGACCCGATACTCAAAAAACTTTTTCAGACATCATTAATAAATCCAAAACGGTTTTTACAAATGGTCCAATGGGAAAGTTTGAAGATGAGAAATTCAGAGCTGGGTCTCTTGCCATTCTGGACGCTATAAAAGAACTAAAAAAAGTTGGGGGAGAGACAATTATCGCGGGCGGAGATACCATTGATCTTGTTCGTATGGGGGGAAATTTAGAAGATTATTCTCACATTAGCTTGGCCGGTGGAGCGACCTCAGAATTTTTAGCCGGGAAAGTTTTACCAGTACTTAAGGCGCTTGAAGAATAGAGGAATCAATTTTCCGCGCTGTTTTTTTTAGTTTTTCATCATTTTCTCTTTTATAATCATGAGATGAAATATAACCTTCATATTTTTTGAAGTATTTTTGTATATTAGAATTTCTTGGCTTCCATTTTTTATCTTTAGTGCCATGCATAGGGAAGAGTTTTGCATGTACATGGTCCACGCCGAAACCCTCGAAGATCATTCCAGTTCTTCCAACATCTTCCAATTTTAAATCCAAGAGTTTCGCCACCTTTTTAGAGGCAATTATTAACTTCTTCAAAATAATATCCGGCAAATTAAAAGCGTAGCTAGCATGATGCTTCTTCGTTATCACCACACTAAATCCTTCAGTATTTGGGAATATGGACAGAAAAGCTAAATGATCCTTATCTTCCCATATTTTATGACACGGGACTTCCCCTTTTGCTATTTTACAGAAAATGCAATCTTTCATGGGTATATTATAACAAATTATGTTAAAATTTGCTCTATGGAAAAACACGGAGAGTTGTTGCGGAACTTGCTGTTAAAGAGAGGAATCACCCACGAAGAGCAGGCAGATATTTTTTTAAACCCAAATTATAAGAGAGATCTGCATAACTCATTTCTCATGAAGGATATGGAGAAAGCTTGTGTGCGGCTCTATGAAGCTATTGATGCAGGTGAAAAAATAATTATCTATGCGGATTATGATTGTGACGGGATACCCGGGGCGGTGATTCTGGTGGATTTATTAAAAGAAGCAAATTATAAAAACTACGAAATTTACATACCACAGCGCAATTCCGAAGGATATGGACTTAATTTAGGGGCAATAAAACAATTTGCAGAAAATAATGTGAAACTTTTAATAACCGTAGATCTTGGTATCACCGCCGTAGCAGAAGTAGCGCAGGCAGAAGCAGATGGCATTGATGTCATAATTACTGATCATCATTTATCACAAGAGATTCTGCCCCGAGCTTATGCGATTTTAAATCCAAAAATAGATAATTATCCTGAGAAGATGCTTTGTGGCGCAGGAGTTGTTTTTAAATTTGCGCAAGGATTTATACAAAAGTATGGCGAATATTTTAAAATTAAAGATGGCACAGAGAAATGGATGCTAGATATGGCAGGTCTTGCCACTCTTTCCGACATGGTTCCACTTTTGGGCGAGAACAGGGCTATTGCATATTTTGGGATGAAAGTTTTAAGAAAGTCTGCTAGACCTGGGTTACAAAAAATATTAGCAAAAATGAATATCGATCAAAAATATCTAACCGAGGACGATATAGGTTTTATGTTGACTCCACGATTGAATGCTGCCTCAAGAATGGATGATCCAATGCGCGCGTTCGAACTTCTATCTACAGAAGATGAAGCGGAGGCGGGGGCACTTACTGATCATTTGTCTAAAATAAACGACGAAAGGAAGACTATTGTTGCCGCAATTATGCGGGAGGTCAATAAAAAATTTGAAAAAAGAGAAGAGCGAGAAGTGATGGTAATGGGCAATCCAGCTTGGCGCATTGGCGTCTTGGGACTTGTGGCTGGAAAAGTAGCAGATCAATACAAAAAGCCTGTTTTCGTCTGGGGTAAAGATGAAAATGATTGCATCAAGGGTTCTTGCCGTTCCGATGGGTCTATATCTGTGGTGGAGCTCATGACAGCGACCCGTGAATCCTTTTTAGACTTCGGCGGGCATGAGCTGGCGGGAGGATTCACAGTTCATAATGACAAAATTCATTTTTTAGAAGAAGCGCTTTCTCTTTCTTTTGCTAAAGTGAAGAAGGATAAAGTGGAAGTTTCAGTAAATCACGATATTAAATCAGACTTAAGCATAGTTAATATGAAAAATTGGCGCGAGATAGAGAAAATGGCGCCTTTTGGCTTTAGTAATCCAAAACCGGTTTTTCTCTTTGAAGGTGTAAAAATAGAAAAGATTAAAAAATTCGGCAAAAATGGTTCAGGAGAGCATTTGGAAATTATTTTCTCTGATAATGGGAATAAGGCTAAAGCAATTTCGTTCTTTTCTTCGCACGAGTCTTTTAAAGTTCCTATTTCCGAAGGAATCAAGGTAAACTTACTTACAACGTTTGATTTGTCTAGATTTAGAGGCAGGGAAGAGTTAAGATTGAGGGTGGAAGATATTTTTAAAATATGATTAAACAAGATAAAGTAATAATCTATACAGACGGGGCGGCGAAGGGCAATCCCGGCAGGGCTGGCTGGGCCGCCGTCATTTTGCTTTCGCAAAACTCTGGCGAGCCAAGGGTGCTGGAGATAGGAGGGGGCGTAGAGCATGCGACAAATAATCAGATGGAACTGACTGCGCCGATAAAAGCGCTAAAGCATATAAAAAATAAATTTACAAACATAAAACACATCGAAATTATTTCAGATTCGAAATATGTGATTCTGGGAATTACCGAATGGATTTTTAATTGGCAGAAAAATAATTGGCGGAATGCAAACAAGAAACCCGTTCTAAACCGTGAACTCTGGGAAGAATTGTACGGACTTACACAAGAGTTAAAACCCAAATGGATGTATGTAAAGGGGCACAATGAAGATAAATGGAACGACAGGGCTGACCTTATAGCTACCAGTTTTGCAGAGGAAGATCCGGTAGAACTTAGGAATAAGAAAGAGAAATAGGTTAAATGCAGGATAGAATTTTCTATGCAACATGTTTTGGCTTTGTGTTCGGAGTGCTTTTGCGCTCTTTTGTTTCTGTAAATTTGTATTTTACCATTTTGCTCGTAGTTTTGGGCAGTGTTACAATCCTCTACTTTAGTTTAGTAAAGTTTAAATGGGGAATTGTGGCTGGAATTTTTGTTTTAACTTTTTCACTTGGAATTTTAAGATTTCATGTCGTAAACAAACCAGCGCCTTCTATGTTTGAGTTACATGTGGGCGAGCAGGTTTCTTTTTCTGGGGAAATCATAGATATGCCGGATATTAGAGAAAATAATCAAAAGTTGACGCTTGAAATACAGGACGGAAAAGAAAAAATAAAAATTCTGGCTACCGTAAACCTTAATCAAGATTTTAATTATGGTGATGAAATGAATATCTCTGGAAGATTAGATAAGCCGGAGAATTTCGTCACAGACCAAGGCAAAGAATTTGATTATGTCAATTATCTGCGCAAAGATGGAATCTTTTTCGTAATGAATTATCCTCAAATTGAAATTATTTCACGAGATAATGGTAATAGAATAAAAAACACTCTCTTTTTTGTCAAAGAAAAATTTCTAGAAAAAATGAATTCTGCCATAACTCCTCCGGAAAGCTTGCTCATGGGCGGGCTCATATTGGGAGAAAAATCTTCTTTCAGTCAAGAACTAAGGACCAGCTTCGTCAATACTGGGACAATACACATTGTGGCGCTTTCTGGTTACAACATCACAATTGTCGCAGAGTGGCTCATGAAACTGTTTATGTTTTTACCTCAGAATCTTGGTATTGGAGTAGGGATTTTGTCTATTTTACTTTTCGTATTAATGACTGGAGGAAGTTCTACTGCCGTGCGGGCGGGCATCATGGCAACCCTCGTACTCATTGCTCGCGCAACCGGACGTAACTACGATATTGCGCGGGCTCTTATCCTTGCAGGAGTCATTATGATTCTTATAAATCCATTCGTTCTTGCTTACGATGTTTCTTTTCAACTTTCTTTCATCGCGACGGTTGCGGTGATATTTTTCGCACCTAGAATTGAAAAATATTTCTTATGGGTGACTGAAAGTTTCCAATTGCGTGACATCGTGTCAGTCACTTGCGCTGTTTATGTTTTCGTCTTACCTTTTATTCTTTATAAGATGGGCACTTTGTCTATCGTTGCCTTGCCGGCGAATATTTTGATTCTACCCTTTATTTCTTTTACGATGCTTTTGGGATTCTTAACTAGCTTCGCGGGATTGTTTTGGTATGGATTTGCCGTGCCTTTGGGATTTTTATCTTACATTTTTCTTCACTACGAACTTAGTGTAATCAATTTCTTTTCTCATATCCCATTTTCCTCTTTTTCTTTCCCCAATTTTCCACTTATCCTGACGCTTTTAATCTACGCTTATTTTATTTATAGACTTTTCGGTAGAAGCATTAGAAGCTTCTTTAAAGAAAATCAAGGATAAGATTTTTGCCGGTACGGATTTTTCTTGCCCCGCAAAAGGCGGGGTGAACTTGAAAAATCCTGAAGTTCTCGGCTCGTCAGCCTCGAAACCCCTTAAAAACCTTTCCTTAATTTTCTTTTTCTACTAAATCTTTTTAAAATTTTCTTCGATTACTCCCCAATTAAGATTTTCAAAAAACGCTTCCACGTATTTTTTCTTCTCTGAGGTTGAATAGTCGTAGACATAAGCATGTTCCCACATGTCAATACCAAGTATCCAATCAACACCATTTAGCTGACCTAAGTGCTGTTCGTCGATCCAGATATGCATGAATTGTTCGGTCTTTTTGTCATAACCGAGTACAGCCCAGCCCACCCCGCGAGTCATGGCTAAAAGTTTGAATCCACTTAACCAAACGTCAAAAGATGGCGCTTGACCCTCTATTGCCATTTTGAGTTGTGAATTTGGAGGTAAAATTTTTGCTCCGCCTTCTAAGCTTTTAAAATAGTATTCGTGATTCCGCACCCCATTGAACTCAAAACTGAACCTTCTTTGCAGTTCCCCCAAAACAAACATATTTTTCTCCGGATCGGTCATCAATTCTCCTATTTTTTCAGTAATTAAGTTTGCATTTTTTACATAACCCGCGTAAAGTTTCAAATGTTCCTCAATGTTTTTTGCCGAAATACCTTTAAGCGGTCCAATATTGAATTTTTTTTCTTCAAATTTCATATATGCTAATATTGTAGCATGTTTACAGAGCGCAAGAAATACGGTTTATTAATTTTCACCTCTATGCTTTTTATGGTTACCAGTTTTCTTTTTTATCAAGACTTTAGAAGCTCTCATGATGGTCTCACCTTTGCCATGTTGGATGTCGGGCAAGGCGACGCGCTTTTTATAGAATCCCCAACTGGAACGCAGATATTGTTCGACGCTGGACCGCCGAGGAAGATACTTGGCACGCTAGCAAGCGTAATGTCTCCATTTGATCGTAGTATTGATGCTATTTTCATAACTAATCCAGACCAAGACCACATCGGCGGGTTTGCGGATATTCTCAAAATTTATAAAGTTGGTAGAGTTTTTGAGCCCGGCACAATAAGTGATTCTAAGGCTTATCAGAATCTAGAGCAAGAAATTAAAGAAAAAAATATTCCGAATATTTTAGCTAAAAAGGGAATGAGGCTAAACATCGGTGGCGGAGCGGTAATCGATATTTTATTTCCTGACCGAGATGTTTTCGATTGGTCTACCAATGATGGCTCAATAGTTGCGAAACTCACTTATGGGGAAACAACGGTTATGCTTACTGGCGATAGCACGGCCAGAACAGAAAAGATAATTTTAGAAAATAATTCTATAGCAGAACTTGACAGCACTATTTTGAAAGTCGGACATCATGGTTCACGCACTTCTTCATCCGCAGATTTTGTAGAGGCTGTTTCTCCGGAATATGCCTTGATTTCAGACGGTAGAGACAATAAATACGGTCATCCACATCAGGATACCCTAGATACCCTTACCTCCCTTGGCGCAAAAATTTTTCGGACCGACTTGCTTGGCACCATAATCATGAAATCTGACGGAGAAAACGAGAGTTTTAATTTCAGTAAATAAAAACTCTTTTTTGTCACAATTTTTTCCGGTACGGATTTTTTTCTTGCCCCGCCATGGCGGGGTGAACTTAAAAAATCTCTTCGAGTCTGAGACTCTCAGAGCCGAACGATCTGAAGTTGGCTCGCCGTTGCTCGCCAAACCCCTGCGAAAAGCTCATTTTAAAATTTTACTTATAATCCCATTATGCTATTATAAATTTATGCGATCCCGAACGAAATCGCGGACGCATAAAATAGAGAGAATTATGAAATTTATCAGAAATATTATTAATAAACAAAAAGGACGAACAAGCGAAAGCGTACGCGTCCTATTTCGTACGGGATGCGAGACAAACTAGTAGAAAAGTTGATAAAAGGGGAAGAAAAGAGGCAGAGAGAAGGGCTGGAACTTATTCCGTCGGAGA
>ERZ1292629.455-Hain-H43-01um-R1-455-length-44323-cov-14_pt1 | contig 24657 bp, 17 predicted proteins | sample MGYA00564399_ERZ1292629 | MGnify/ENA primary metagenome ERZ1292629 (study PRJEB36523, sample SAMEA6512636) | groundwater metagenome | collected 2019-01-08 | study: AquaDiva: Metagenomics assemblies of 32 groundwater samples | reverse complement strand
GTTTTGCGAGTACGCAAAACCGCGAGCTGAGGCTACGACCGAGGTGAGTGGCGACGAGCCGAGAGTTGTAGCCGATTCTCGCATTCCGCATCGAACAAGGTGAGAAAGGAATAAACAGGCACACCGCTGTGCCTGTGTCGAGAATCGAAAAGCGGAGCGATGTTTTGCGAGTACGCAAAACCGCGAGCTGAGGCTACGACCGAGGTGAGTGGCGACAAACCGAGAGTTGTAGCCGATTCTCGCATTCCGCACAGCCACAAAAATAACTGCTATTTTAAGAGTTTGTTTTTACGTTGTCGTTTATTATTTTAACAAAACCATAAATCTTGATACAATTTAGACATTAAAATGAACGGAATAAAAAATTTCAACGAGTTAGCGATAAATTCAGGGAGAAAAACAGTTTTGGAAATTGCCGAAGTTGCGCTTAATTCAATTGATACGCAGAAAGCAATAAAAGAAAAAATACTCCTTAAGGATGGTAAGATTTATATTGAAGATTATTCATACTCGCTTGAAAAGATAAGAAGAATTTCAGTTATTGGCGTGGGTAAATGCGCAATGGAAGCTGCTTCCGTACTCGAGGAAATTCTAGGAGATTTTCTTTATGGAGGTATTGTTCTTGATGTTTATGAATCGAACAAATGTACTTTGCGAAAAATAGAATGTTTTATCGGTACTCACCCCTTACCCTCGGAAAAAAACATTGAAGTAACAAAAAAAATCATAGGAGTCTTGAATAAATTAGATGAAGAAAATCTTGTTATTTTCATAATATCGGGTGGCGGGTCAACTCTGCTTTGTCTTCCCGATGAAGGAGCGAATTGTTTAGACGAAAAACTTATTATCGGAGAGCTCATACGCAAAGGTGCCGATATACGCGAAATTAATACCGTTAGAAAACACTTGTCTTTGGCGCGAGGCGGTCATCTAGCCAAATATGCGTACCCTGCGCATGTTATATCGCTGATTTTCTCGGATATTCCCGGTAATGATATTGAATTTGTGGCATCAGGACCGACCATTAAAGATACAACCACAATCGATGATGCAGATAGAATACTAATCAAGTATGATATTTTAAAATCATGCGATCTTACTCACTGCAGTCTCACGGAAACTCCCAAGGACGATATTTATTTTGAAAAAATAAACAACATTTTATTCATGTCCAATCTAGTTGCGCTTGAAGCAATGGAAAATAAGGCGAGAGAATTGGGATTTTCTGCAAAAATAGTTAATGATAAATTAAGTGGAGAAGCACGAAACGTCGGGATATTGATTGCTGGCGATTTAAAAAAAAGTATGAACAAAACGGTACTGCTTTATGGGGGCGAGACAGTAGTAACTGTGAAAAATGGTGGCAAGGGTGGTCGTAATCATGAACTTGCCCTTTCCGCACTGAATTCCATAGGAAAGGACGAAATAATTTTATCTTTTAATACCGATGGTTACGATAATACCGACCACGCCGGAGCTTTATGCGATTCAGCTACAAAGGAAAAATCCGTTAAACTTAAAATGAATCCGCAAGATTTTCTTAAAGAACATCGTTCCTATGATTTTTTCGAAAAAACTGGCGATTATCTGGAAACCGGCCACACCGGCTCAAATGTTTCGGACCTAATAATTGCAATTAAAAATAATGAATAACAAATCAAATAAACTTATACTATGGTTTAAAGAGCTCGCCATAGAAGATATCAGTCTTGTCGGCGGTAAAAATGCCGCTTTGGGCGAAATGCTTTCTAAACTTACCCCATTAGGCATCAACGTACCCGACGGGTTTGCAGTTACTGCACACGCCTATAACTACTTTATTGATTCAACTGGTCTCCGTAATAAAATAGAGAAATTACTTGAAGGCCTTGATACATATAACATTGAAAATTTAAAAAAACGAGGATTAGCTGTTCGCGAAGCCATACTTAGCGCTGAATTGCCTGATGACCTCAAAGAGGCGGTAATAGAATCTTACAATGAAATGGCTAAGATATATGGCAAAAATCCAGATATGGCAGTGCGTTCATCCGCCACAGCCGAGGATTTGCCCGGCGCGTCGTTTGCCGGCCAGCAGGAAACATATCTTAATGTGGTGGGGTACGATGCGATTCTTGAGTCAGTTAAAAAAGCTTTTGCGTCGCTTTTTACCGACAGAGCTATTTCGTACAGGGAAGATAAGGGTTTTTCGCATTTTGATATTGCACTTTCAGTTGGTGTTCAGAAAATGGTCAGAAGCGATCTTGCTTCAAGCGGTGTTGCTTTTTCAATAGACACCGAAACAGGTTTTGATAAGGTTGTAATTATAAATGGTTCATATGGTCTTGGCGAAATGGTAGTGCAAGGCAAAGTTATTCCGGATGAGTTCGCCATTTTTAAACCAACACTCAAAAACTTTAAACCCATAATTTCAAAAACACTTGGCAAAAAGTATCAGAAATTAGTTTATTCCCAAAATGCCACACAAATTGAAAATGTTCCCTCCGAAGATTTAAATCGCTATTGTTTAACTGACGAGGAAATCTTAAAACTTGCAATTTGGACCGTTCAGATTGAAAAATATTTTTCCGACAAACACAATCGCTATCAGCCGATGGACATAGAATGGGCCAAGGACGGCAAGACAGGAGAACTTTTCATAGTTCAGGCAAGACCAGAAACAATACATTCTCTTGCAGATAAAAATGTATACAAGGAATACGTACTCAAAGAAAAGAGTCGTTGTTTGGCCAAAGGTACGGCAGTCGGTTCTAAAATAGCAACTGGCAAAGCAAGAGTTATCAAAGATACGAAAGATATCAACCAATTTCAAAAAGGAGAAATTTTAATAACAGAAATAACTGACCCCGATTGGGAACCGATAATGAAAATTGCGTCGGCTATCGTTACAGATAAGGGTGGCCGGACTTCCCACGCTGCTATTGTGTCCCGCGAGCTCGGCATACCAACTATCGTTGGGTCTGGCAACGGATCGGAAGTTTTAACGACCGGCTTGGCTGTGACAATAGATTGTTCATCGGGCGGAACAGGATTTGTTTACGAGGGCGAACTCGCGTTTGATGTTCTTGAACATCGTTTAGATAAAATACCAACAATCAAAACAAAAATTATGATAAATATTGGCGCCCCCGATGAGGTGTTCCAGTACCATATTTTACCGGTTTCTGGTGTCGGTTTAGGGCGGCTAGAGTTTATAATTGCTTCTCATATTCAGATACATCCTAATGTTTTAATAAATTATGAAAAAATCAAAAGCTCCGGCAATTATGAGAATATAGTGTCTAAGGTTGAAGAACTGACGGTTGGGTATAAGGATAAAAAACAATATTATGTTGACGAATTAGCTGAAGGTATTGCAAAAATAAGCGCCACTTTTTGGCCCAATCCGGTTATTATTCGCTTTTCTGATTTTAAGACGAACGAATATAGAACACTTATCGGTGGCGAGCTTTACGAACCGGAAGAAGAAAATCCCATGCTTGGATGGCGAGGAGCATCGCGATATTATCACCCTGATTTCAAGGAGGCATTCGGTTTTGAGTGTCTGGCTATTAAAAAAGTTCGCGACGAATTTGGCCTCAAAAATGTCATTCCCATGGTGCCATTTTGCCGTACACCAGAAGAGGGAAAATCGGTAGTTGCCATAATGAAAGAGTACGAATTGGATAGAGATAAGGATAAAGAATTGAAAATATATATTATGTGCGAGATTCCATCCAACATAATATTAGCAGATGAGTTTCTTGATATTTTTGACGGCATGTCCATCGGTTCAAATGACCTTACTCAACTGACGCTCGGTTTAGATCGCGATTCAAATATCGTTAATAAGATTGCCAACGAAAACAACGCATCAGTCAAAATATTAATTGAGCAGATTATAAAGAAGACCAGGATGCGTGGTAAATATATCGGTATTTGCGGTCAGGCACCATCTGATTTTCCGGATTTTACAGAATTTTTGGTTAGCAAAGGAATCGAGAGCATATCTTTAAATCCGGATACAATTATAAAGACATTAATGGTCATTGCCGAAAAAGAAAAATTATGAAAGTAGCATTTTTTAAACTAGAACCGTTAGAAAAAAATTATATTAAAAACCATGAATCAATGGCTGGTCACGAGCTGTTGTTTTTTGATCATATATTAAGTAAAGACGATATACCTGACAACATTTCTTTCGAGGTAGCGTCAGTTTTTGTCGATTCTATTATTGACAGTGAAGTTATTAGTAAATTACCGAATTTAAAAATGATTGCTACGCGGTCCACCGGATATGACCATATTGATATGGAAACAGCCAAGAAGAACGGTATTGTTGTAACCAATGTTCCCGCATATGGAGAAAATACAGTGGCCGAATTTACTTTTGCTCTTTTGCTTACGCTATCAAGAAAAATCTTTGAAAGCCATCATAGGATAAAAGAAGAGGGCAGTTTTAATCTTAATGGCCTTCGTGGATTTGACCTTAAGGGCAAAATACTCGGTGTGGTTGGTACCGGCAGAATAGGCGTGCACGTAATCAAAATAGCAAAAGGTTTTGATATGAAAGTAATAGCCAATGATACATTCCCGAACAAGGATTTAGCGAAGGAGATGGGATTTGAGTATGTATCCCTTGAAGAAGTTCTTGAAAAAAGCGATGTTATTACCCTACATGTGCCTTATATTAAAGAAACACATCATCTTATAAATAAAAATAATACTAAATTAATAAAAAAAGGTGCTTACTTAATTAACACCTCACGCGGTAGTATTGTTGAAACTGAAGCATTGGTTGGTGCGCTTAAAAACGGCAATCTTGCTGGAGCCGGTCTTGATGTGTTGGAAGAGGAGGGCGCGATAAAAGATGAATTGAATTTTCTGACACAAGGTCATCCCGAAGAACACAACTTAAAAACGATTCTTGCCGACCATGTTTTAATCGACATGCCCAATGTAGTCATTACTCCGCACAATGCCTTCAACACATTTGAAGCATTACAAAGAATTCTGAACACGACGCTTTGGAACATAAGCTCATTTGCCAAAAGCGAAGTGGTAAATATTGTTAAATAATTATGTCTTTAATCAAATTTGTAGATGGATGCGTTATTTTTGATTCTCGCGGCGACAAAACAATAGAAATTACAGTTAAGCTTGATAACGGTAAATCAGTTTTTGCTTCCGTGCCACATGGTAAAAGTCGCGGCAGTTTTGAGGCACAGGAAATGGAACCGGAGCAGGCAGTTGATAATATAAAAAACTTCATCAAATCCGCTATTACCGGGCTTAACCCGCTAAACCAAAAAGAAATTGACGATGAAATGATAAAAATTGACGGGACACCGAATAAATCAAAACTTGGCGCGAACGCCATCCTCGGAGTATCACTTGCTTGCGCTAAAGCTGGCGCTGTGACGAAAGGTTTACCTTTATGGCGACATTTACGTAATATATACGGCGGTGAAGGTAAGCCGAAGCATTCGCCAAGATTATTTGCAAATATCATAAATGGCGGGCTTCATGCCAAAAACGAATTGCTGTTTCAGGAATATATAGTTATTCCAAAATCACACAATGCCAGCAAGTCGTTGGAGATAATTAGGAAAATCTATAATGCCACGAAGAACATTCTTGACGCTACTGGTCGAGGCGAAGATATAGGAGATGAGGGTGGTTTTGCGCCAGTTTTTAAAAATTATTTTGAACCATTCGAAATACTGAAACAAGCAGTAAATGAAACCGGGCTAAACGGAGAAATTGATTTTGGCCTTGACGCGGCTGCAAACAATATAAATATTGGAGAAAAGGAACTTTTTCTCGCTTACGAAAAAATGAAAAATAACTACAATTTGCGGTATTTGGAAGATCCTTTTTCAGAAGACGATTTTGATAAATTTGCTTCGTTGCTCTTTAAATTTAGAAACGACATTACAGTAGCTGGTGATGATCTGACTGTTACCAACCCGGAGAGAATGAAAAACGCAAAAGAAACAAACAGTATAAACGGCATAATAATAAAACCGAATCAAATTGGCACCATCAGCGAAACAATTAATGCAATAAAACAGGCAAAGGATTGGGGCTGGCTAGTCGTAGTTTCGCATCGCAGTGGCGAAACAATGGATGATTTCATTGCCGATTTGGCTTTTGCAGTTGAAGCAGACGGTCTAAAAGCAGGGGCTCCTTTCCAAAAAGAGCGACTGGCAAAATACGAACGGCTAGCAATGATAGAAAATAAAGGGTATTAACCGCAGGGCAAGCCCTGCACCCACTACCGAGCACCACTTTTGAATATATAGCAAAAGTGGTGCTCGGCTCCTCGCTCGTTGAAATAATAAATTATTATAAATAATCATAAAAAAGTTAATTTTTACCCCCAACCATTAATTTTTCTAAAAACTAATTCTGGATTAAATGCTTGCAGTACAAACACCTTTTTGATAGACTACTCGGATATGAATTCAGAAAAAACAGATGTTAATAAAAACGCAATCAACAGCATGTTTAACGCCGGAGCCCATTTCGGCTACCAGCGCACGCGGCGCCATCCGTCCGTAAAATCTTACATTTTTGGAAGCAAAAATCGCGTAGACATCATTGATCTTGAGAAAACAATCCGCCTTCTTGAAGAGGCCAAAACTTTTGTAAAAACCGTGGCTATCTCTGGCAAACAGGTTCTTTTTGTCGGCACTAAGCCGGAAGCCCGCGTTGTGGTGGCGCGCGAAGCGTCGCGCATAGGAATGCCTTTCGTTACCAAGCGGTGGATTGGCGGAATTCTTACTAATTTTCCAGAAATTAAAAAGCGCATAGACCGCTATCAGGATCTGATGAAAAAAAAAGAAGAAGGGGCGTTAAATATATATACTAAAAAAGAGCGCGGTATTATAGACAGGGAACTCGCAGAGCTTGATAAAAATTTTAGCGGTTTGATGCCTATGAAAAATATTCCCGGCGCTTTGTTTGTGATTGATTCCAGAAATGAATCAATTGCCGTTACGGAGGCACTTAAAATCGGTGTACCCGTGGTAAGTCTCTCTAACTCTGATTGTGATTTGAGAAATGTTCGTTATCCAGTTGTCGGCAATGATTCGGCAATGTCCAGTATCTCTCTTTTTGTGGGAGAGATTACAGAAGCCTACCAGGAGGGACTGACAGAGTTAGTTGGTAAGTTGAAAAGTTTCTAGTTTATTAGGAAGATATAAAAATTTTTTCTGCTTTTAAACTAATGACTATAAACTTATATGATAAAGACTAATTTACTATGATTACTACAGAACAAATTAAAGAACTAAGAGATTCAACTGGCGTATCCGTAATGCAATGTAAAAAGGCGCTCGAAGAGGCGGGTGGAGACATGGAAAAAGCGATTGTGGTGCTCAACAGAAAAAGCCATAATCTTGCGACTAAAAAAATGGGTCGCGAATTCGGTTCCGGGGCCGTACAATCGTATATTCACAATACTGGAACCGTTGGAGCTATGGTCGTTCTTTCCTGTGAGACAGATTTTGTTGCCAAAAACGAAGAATTCAAGGCGCTCGCGTATGATATCGCAATGCAGGTTGTCGCGACTGACCCCAGTTTTTTAAACAAGGAAGATATTAAAGAAGAAAACATTGTCCCAGTAAGAGAACTAATGATGAAAGAAGTGTCGGGTCTAAATAAAGACGACGAAATGAAAGAAAAGATATTACAGGGAAAAATAGACGGCTATTTTAAGGATAAAATTTTACTTGAACAATCATTTATCAAAGACGACTCGCTCACTATAAAAAATATGGTTGAAAGAGCCACGCAGAAATTCGGCGAGAGGATTGAGATTACAAAATTTGTCAGATACTCGTCTATTTTAAAATAGCGTATATAACTTAGTACAATATAAGCGGTTCGTTCTGTCTGTGCGTACACGCAGACGGGTTGGTCGAAATGAAAGTGGCTTTCTTTCTCACTCGCTACCGATTATACTATATCCATGTTATCAGCGATGTTTTTCTTTTTTGCAATAGTGCTTTTGAGCTCGATGATTCTTTATCGTGTTTGGGAAATTCGCGCCGGAAAATTCAACATCGAAGAACTCTCCAGAAAGGAACTTGTTTTTTCTGGCACACATCTCGAAACTCTTAACAATAAGTTTCTTGATTTTTTGCGCGATGTGATACATATTGCTCTCGTGCTTTTAGTGCGTTTGGTAATCGGCGTTCTTTTTATAATCAGGCGCGAGTCAAAACGTCTTTCCACAAAACTTGATCATTTTTTTCTTAACAACGGAACTCTTCACAACAAAGGCTCCGCTTCGCTATTTTTGAAAGATATTGCTAAATATAAGTCGCGTATTAAAAATATTATCCCGTCTAATACAACCGGCAACAAGAAACCGGATTAAGAACAAATCCTTTCTTTTTACTGTTGTTTGTTGTAAGTTGAGGAGTGAAGACGACGAAATACTGAACTCAATAAAGTGAATGTATTGTAGACTGAAAGTCCTGATTTTTTCGAAGGATTGTAAGTTATTCCAGCCACCAAAGCTTTCCCGATAGGTATCAAACAGAACAAGCCTTAAAATTTAGATTAGGATTTAAGTAAGTATTGTCGCCTTAGCTCCCCAGTAGGAAAGCAAGCTTTCTACGGGGCAAGCAGTTGGCCCCATGAGAGCCGGAGTAGCTCAGTTGGTAGAGCAATTGTTTTGCTCCGATATTCTTAAAACTTAAGGTTTTGTTAGAATATCGAGAGTCCTCGATTTTGTAGGTAAATTTGCCAGCATAGCTCAGTTGGTAGAGCAGGGCTTTTGTAAAGCTCAGGTCGCGGGTTCGAATCCTGCTGCTGGCTCCAGAATTAGGCAAATTTTACAAAATCGGGATAAACAATAGGTCGCGAGTTCGAGTCTCGCCTCCGGCTCTCATGGGGTAAATGCTACAACATTTTTGCCTGTCCCGTAGGTGCCGAAGTCGTAAAGACACTCCCAAAAAGGATTTTAGGATTTGTTTTAACGCGTTTTAGTCGTCGTGGCGTTCTTGCGAACACTATCTTGCATTTTCTTCGGTAAGAGAGACACTAATTCTTCTTTTTCTTTAAATCCGTAATAAGTCTTGTCGCCAATCACTATTGCCGGGAGATTTTTTTCTATTTTAAATATAGATAATAGTGTTTTTACAGCCGATAAGTCAAGGTTATAATCAAAAGAATAAATGCGCAAATCAGGGTAAGTTTCTCCTAAGTATGTGAGAATGTACCCCTCTTTTTCGCAGAGAGGACAGTCGCCCGCATTTGAATAGAGGTAAATAATAGATGTTGATTTTAGACCGCATTTTTCTGTTATTTTTTTGCTTAATAGATAGTCTTTTATTTCAAGTAGGGAATAGTAACGTTTAAGACGCAGCACCTCGCTGTTATTACTGCCAAGCTGGCTTTCAGTATAGGATAATTTTGAGCCCAGACTATTGAGCTCTTGTGAGAGCGCCCCGACACCGGCATTTTCGCATGATGTTTCTTGAAGGAGTGCGTATTGTGTTTCAGAAGAGAGGATATCAATCGCAATTTTGTCTTCAATAGAGCGTACTTCAGCAAGTTTCTTATTATTAAAGTAGTTTGAAAAATATATTGCGGTAAAGAAAATAAACGAAGTAATCACTAACACATATACATATTTTTTTGTTTCTATTTTTTGCATATAAACTAGAAAAAATTATTTCCACGTCCCTTTTTTAGAAAGAGCCGTATTATAAACTGCCATAAAGAGCCATGAAGGGACAATGATGCCGTAGATACACATAAAATATATGATATCAATTGGCGAAAGTCTTGTATCTTCGGCTATCCTTTTTCCTGCTAGTATCATAAATAGAAGCATGCCCATAAAAATAATACTCAAAAATAGAAGTGTTCCAGTATAAAGGAAAAATGGGTCAAACGAAAAGGAGGGCACGATTCCTATTTCTTTAATTTCTATAAATTTCTTTACAATATAGTTACCGAGATTAATGAGAATATACCCAACAATGTAAAGTGCGGCAAATACGGAAATGATTCCCGTAGGGAGCATTAACATGCCAAAATTACCGTATTTTCTGTTAAAGAAAAGATGCTTATAATCAATCGCGTTTTCAAGTAATCCATGCGCCCAGCGGAGTCTCTGCTTATATAGGTTCTTTAGCGTTTTTGGCGCTACCGTGGTCACAAATGCCTTATGTGAGTTGACAATACGATAGTGAGATTCATGCATCCGGAGGGCAATTTCCAGGTCTTCAGTGTTGTGTGCCTTTCGGTAGGGTCCTAAGTCGTCAAACACTCTTTTTCTGAAAATTGAAAATGGTCCCGGGGTTACCTGAATTGCATCTATGGTCCCTAACATTTTTTTGAAAAAAATAACGATGGTATACTCAACATTTTGTATTAATTCAAGGACATGGGTTGGTTTGTAGAGTTTAATCGATGGAATCACCGCCATCACATCACGCTTCTCAAAGTATTTTACAATTTTTTTTAAAGTATCGGGTTCTACGAATGAATCGGCGTCAAGGCACCCGACAAGTTCTGTTTCGATGCGTGCGAGCGCGTGATTAAGCGCCGTATGCTTTCCGCCGTTTTGTTTTTGCAGAAGTTTTATTTGCGGGTATTTTTCAAACCTTCTCGCTACATTCCATGTATTGTCTGTTGATCCATCGTCCACAATAACAATATTCAATTTGTGTTTTGGATAATCAAGCGCTAGAAGAGAACAAATTGTTTTAACCACCGTGCGCTCTTCATTGAAACATGGCACGATGATAGTGGTGCTAGGATAGCGTTTTAACGAGAGAAGTTCTTTTTCCTCATCTTTTATACTTTTCCGTTTTTCAAAAAAAGTTACCAGTAAAAACACCTGAAAGTAAAGAGACAGGTAGACAAACACGTATACAAGCGCCGTTGATGCTGATTCCATAAATTGTTTAGAGTATACGGTAAAATATAATTTTTTTCAAATTTACACCATTCTCTTTATCTACTATACTTAGAAATTATGGTTATGGTTAAAAATAAGGATAAAAGAAAAAACATGGGGCATCTTCATCCCTTAACGCAAGTAATTAATGATGCGGTATCCATTTTTGCCGAGATGGGGTTTACTGTGGCATTAGGGCCAGAAATTGAAATTGAACGCTATAATTTTGATGTACTCAATATTCCCGAGAATCACCCGGCCCGCGATATGTGGGATACATTTTGGTTAAAAAATAATACATTAGGCCAGCTTCTTCGCACCCATACATCATCTGTACAGGCGAGATACATGGAAAAAACCAATCCCCCGATAAGGATAATTTCCCCCGGCAAGGTTTTCAGATACGAAGCAACTGATGCTACCCACGAAGCGCAATTTTATCAGATAGAAGGGTTAATGATTGACAAAACTACAACACTCGCTCATCTCAAAGGAACACTTGAATTTTTTTTCACCAAATTTTTTGGAAAGAAAACAAGTATCCGTTTTCGTCCATCGTATTTTCCTTTTGTTGAACCGGGAGTTGAAGTTGATATTTCTTGTTTTAAATGCGGAGGAAAGGGCCTAAAACCCCCTAAAGAAGGTTCAGCCGACCGCCCAGAGGGCGGTTTCGGTTGTTCAATATGCAAACAAAGCGGTTTTATAGAAATTATGGGGGCAGGGATGGTACAACCATATGTTTTAAATCAAGCGGGCATTGATTCGCGTAAATATCAGGGTTTTGCTTTTGGTGCCGGCATAGACCGTCTCGCAATGTTAAGGTATGGAGTTGACGACATAAGATTGTTTTATCAGGGAGATTTAAGATTGGTTAACCAATTCTAAAATTATGAAAGTTTCTTACAATTGGCTAAACCATTATTTACACAGTCATACTGAAAAAAACGGCAGCAAAACATATAAATTACCGTCGCCTGAAAAAATTGCCAAACTTCTTATTTTTAACGCTTTTGAAGTAGAATCTATTGAAAAAGTTGGGAATGATTTTGTTTTTGATGTAAAGATATTACCAAACCGGTCGCACGACTGTTTTTCCCATAAAGGAATCGCGCGCGAAATTGCACGCCTTCTCAATAAAACCATATATTCCGAAAAATTTACTGATTATAAGGTAACTTCTAAAAAAGAAGTATATATAGATATTAGAGAGCCGAAGCTATGTTCTCGTTATATGGGCGTGGTTGTTGAAGGAATAAAAATCGGTCCATCACCGGACTGGCTTAAGGAGCGACTTTTATCGATAGGCCAACGTTCTATTAATAATATCGTTGATATTACTAATTTCATTATGTTCGAAATTGGCCAGCCGATTCATGCGTTTGACGCAGATAAACTGACAGAGAAAAAAGGAAACCCCCATATTGTTGTTAGAAACGCGCGCGACGGCGAAAAAATGAATCTTCTTGATGGAAAAGAAATAGCTCTAAATTCTAAAATGCTTATTATTGCAGATTCTGATAAGGCATTAGCCATTGCCGGCGTTAAGGGCGGAAAAATAGCGGAAATAAGCGATACGACTAAGAATATAGTTATTGAGAGCGCAAACTTTGAGCCGGTTCAAGTTCGCAAAACTTCGCGCGCGCTTGGAATTCGTACGGATTCTTCCGCTCGTTTTGAACATGGAATCAGTCCCGTTCTTGCGGAAGAAGGAATACGGCTTGCCATTGAAATAATGCTTGAAATCGCAAGCGACAAGAATACAAAAATCGGCTCCATATCAGATTCATATCCCAAAAAATGCCAACCCTATAAATTGGGTGTAAGCTCATATGAAGCAAATAAGTTGCTCGGTACAAAATTAAAAGATAAAGATATAGCCAGAATTCTTACGCAACTTCATTTGCCGTTTGAAAAAATTAATCCGCTCAAACAAGTTTTAAAACTCGCGCCGGAATTCGCCGGTGTTCCGTATAAATATGGCGCCAGTGTTTCTTATGACGCACCCGGTGCTTTCGACTGCTCTTCGTTCGTTTCATATATTTACGCGCAGGCTGGTATAGGGCTCCCGCGCATGACTCCCGACCAATATTCTTATACCGAAGAGATAAAAGGTAATCCTAAACCCGGAGATATTGTATTTTCGAATACCGGTGAAGGGAAAATTTATTATGAATCAATAGAGTTTATGTCTGGAAAAGTAAAAACCGGAAATGGTGTTGACCATGAGGGGATTTATTTGGGAGAAGGGAAAGTGATTCACTCAACTCGCAAGAAAGGCAAGGTAGTCATTGAAAATTTAAAAGAAAGCGAATCGTTTAAAAATATCACCGGAATTCGTCGCGTAATTTTATCCAAAGATCCGAGATTTGTCGTGACTGTCCCGCCCGAACGCCTCGACCTTATGTCCACACGCAGTTTTTTGACGTCTGGAATTAAAGAAGATTTGATTGAAGAAATCGGCCGAGCTTACGGATATAAAAAAATAAAAGGAGTTATGCCGAAACAGATAAAACAGAAAGAAATCAATAGGGAGTTTTATTATGCCGATAAAATTCGCGAAATTTTGGCTAAAGAAGAATTTTCAGAAGTGATGACTTATACGTTTAGAAGTCAGGGTGAAATTGAGGTCGAAAATCCGCTTGCATCGGATAAAAAATTTTTACGTTCGTCTTTGGGGGATGGATTGTCCGATTCATTTGCCCTCAATAGCAGTACGCTTCCTTTATTGGGTATCAGTAATATTAAACAGGAGAAAATTTTTGAAATAGGCAAAGTATTCAAAAAAAATAAAGAATTTACTCAACTCGGATTAGCCGTAGATGGCCAATCAATCGCCAACAGCGCAAAAGATGCACTTTCCCGCGCGCTTAAAGTTGAGATTAATGGAGAAACCAAGGGGAATATATTTCTTATAGATTTTGATGCATTGCTTGAAAAATTACCTGAACCTAAACAAGAAAAAATATCAACGAAAGCAAAAAAACAAATCCGCTATAAACACATCAGCCAATACCCATTTGCCCTACGCGATATCGCGGTGTTTACGCCGGCAAAAATTAAAAGTAATGCCGTGCTTGAAATAATAGAAAAAGAAGCCGGCATATTACTTGTACAGAAAAAACTTTTTGATGTGTTTGAAAAAACCCATACCGACGGTACAAAAAAAGTTTCCTACGCGTTTAATCTTGTATTCCAGTCTGATGAACACACATTCTCTGACGGAGAGATAAATAAAATAATGGATAATATTACAGGCGCGCTTAATAGTAAAAACGGATGGCAAGTAAGATAGGGTCCCATTAGAAGCCGCGGTCACGGGGGTGGTATTATAACAAATTAAGATGATAAAAAGTTTATACGAAAAAATTAACTTAAAGCAAAAATCACGGGAGACCGTGACCTGCTTCTAACGAGATGAAATTAGAAGTTCCATATTACTCGCAATATTTGGACATAGACGACAACTATTGGATGCCGCGAGCTTGCGGTATTTGCTGTCTTAAGATGGTGCTTGGTGTTTATGGAAAGAAGACGGGGGATATTAAAAACATGTGCCGTGCCGGGCAAGCAGAAGGCGGGTATGGCAAGAGCGGTTGGATTCATGAATATCTTGTCACGATTGCTCGCAGGCGCGGCCTCTCTGCTCACCATGAAGAAAAAATGGATGAATTTACCGGACTTAAAAAAATTCTCACATCGTTAAATAATAGTGAACCAGTAATTATTTCGGTATCAAAACTGTCCCTTGGCCAGAGCAAATTTCATATGGTTGTGCTCACTGGCTACGAAGATGGTATCGATGGAGTTCCAAGAGGATTTTATTTCCATGACCCGGAATCGCTTGATCGCGAGACCGGACAGTATATTTTTGTGGATATGGAAGATTTCAAAAAAAGTTGGCGGAAAATGGCTATTTTTGTGGCCCCTAGCTTATGAACATATTGGAAGAAAAGGCTTTGATTTAAGGGCTTTTTCTGATATAATACATAGCAAGAAAAGGGCATTAAAATGGCTCTAAAATATAGTCCCGTTAGAAATTATATGGTTAAGAACTTGTTTAAAAGCACTAAAAACCCTTTTTAAATTATGCTTAAAATACACACTACAATCAAAGATTGCGTGGTTAAATATGCTTAAGATTTCATTATTAACTAGCATTTCTTATTTCTAACGGGATGGCTAAAAAAGACGAAAAAGAAGGGGTAAACAAAAAAAGCTCCGGTTTGTCTACCGCGACGAATGTTGCGCAGGCAGGGCATCATTATGACGCTTCTGATATTTCAGTTTTGGAAGGTCTTGAGCCGGTGCGTAAACGTCCCGGGATGTATATTGGTACGACCGGTGTTGACGGACTCCATCATTTAATTTGGGAAATATTCGATAATTCCCGAGACGAAGCGATGGGCGGTTTTGCCGACCACGTTGAAATTGCCCTCCTGCCCGATAACCGAGTTCGCATAGCAGACAATGGTCGCGGTATTCCAATTGATGTACACAAAAAGACGAAAGTTTCCGCTCTAGAAACAGTAATGACTACGCTTCATGCCGGCGGGAAATTTGGAGGCAATGGATACGTGAAAGCAACAGGCGGGCTTCACGGCGTAGGCGCCTCGGTTGTAAACGCGCTTTCATCTTATGCCAGAGTGGAAGTTTACCGCGATGGGGGCCGATACGCCCAAGAATATGCCGCCGGTAAACGCAAAGTCGCGGTAAAGAAGATTGAAAGTTCAAAACTGCACGGTACGATTGTCACCTTTGAACCGGACCCGGAGATTTTTTTAACCCAAAGCAGATTTCAACCAAAGGCTGACCATCCTTTGATTGGCGCAAATTCCTCTGGTGGAAAAGATTGGGTCGCTCCATGGGATTGGAATACGATTGTTTCTCATATGCGCCAGCAGGCCTATTTAGTACGCGGGCTAAAAATAGATATTTTAGATATGCGAAGTTATACCGGGAAAATAAATGAAGAGTCCTATTATCTTTTTGAACTTGGACTCAATACTCCGTCAATGTCGTTTTATTTTGAAGGCGGTTTGGTGTCGTTGGTGAAGTTTTATAATCAATTTCAAAAACCGATTCATCGAAATATTTTTTATGTGGATAAAGAGTACGAAAATGTGCAAGTTGAGGTAGCACTTCAATATATCGATGACATTACCACTAAAATTGCCGCGTTCGCCAACAATACCTACAATTCCGAAGGCGGCACGCACATAACGGGATTTAAAACCGCGCTGACCAGACTTCTCAATGCTTATGGCAGGAAAAATAATATTATTAAAGAAAAGGATGAAAATTTTACCGGCGACGATGTGCTTGAGGGACTTACTGCCGTAGTGTCCGTAAAGCTGAAAGAGATTCAGTTTGAAGGACAAACAAAAGGGAGACTGGGAAGCGTTGAGGCGCAGAGCGCCGTGAATTCCGTGTTTGGCGAAGCATTTGACGCATATCTGGAAGAAAATCCCGATGATGCTCGCGACATTATGGGCAAGTCACTTTTGGCCCTGCGGGCGCGCAAAGCCGCCAAAGCCGCCAAAGATTCCGTGCTTCGCAAAAGCGGTCTTGAGGGAATGACTTTGCCGGGGAAACTTGCCGATTGTCAGACTCGCGATGCTTCCGAATCCGAACTATTTATAGTGGAAGGGGATTCTGCCGGGGGCTCGTCAAAGCAGGGCCGTGACAGAAGGACTCAAGCCATACTTCCTCTCAAGGGGAAAATTTTAAATGTTGAGCGCGCTCGTTTAGACAAAATGCTTGCTTCGGTAGAAATAAAATCACTAGTGGTAGCTCTCGGCACCGCCATTGGCGACGCGTTTGATATTGCAAAACTTCGCTACCATAAAATTATTATTGCGACCGATGCCGATGTGGATGGAGCGCACATTAGAACGCTTATACTCACGCTTTTTTATCGATATTTCCGCCCTCTTCTTGACGGCGGATTTATATATATTGCCCAACCGCCGCTTTATAAAATCAAAAAAGGAAAAGAATTTTTTTATTTCTATAGCGAAGATGCGAAGGAGGCATTCCTTAAAAAAGAAGGGAAAGACGTTGCTGAAATACAAGAAATTGAAAATCCGTCAGTTGACGGAAATGAAGCCACCGGAGAAGAAGAGATTCCAGAGGAAGACAGGGAAGAATCTAAGGATAAAAAAAGAACTGCTAAGATTTCAGTTCAGCGCTATAAAGGTTTGGGCGAAATGAATCCGGAAGAACTCTGGGAAACAACCATGGATCCCTCGCGCCGTATAATTAAAAAAGTTTCAATCAATGACGCGCGTGATGCTGACAAGGTGTTTGAGACACTGATGGGCACGGATGTGTCGGCCCGCAAATCATTTATTCAATCCAACGCTAAGATGGCCAATATTGATATATAATATAAAAAAATTAATAATTTACTTGTCCCGTTAAAGGCCGCGGTCATGGTATTATATATATAGAGACTATTTAGAATAAAGAGTCGAATTAACATTATTAATATTAATTTAAGGCAGTACGGGATGACCGCGAACTGCCTCTAATGGGATGGCAAAAGGAAACAATGCTCGCCGAAAGGAAGCAAAAAAGCCGAAAAAGGCAAAGAAATAAATCAGAAAACCTCGCTTTAAGCGGGGTTTTTAAAAATTACTTACAATATCTGGACATCCGATGTCCAGATATTAGTTAAGTCGAATATTAAGAAAATATATGGGTTATCCTCATATAACACCTTGCGCAACCCCTTCGGGGGTACACTTAAAAGAAAGAAAGTTAATCCGCCAAAATTTGAAAACAAATTTTGGCTGGCAAATCAAAAACTTAAAAGGACAAGTAGTAAAAAACCGCCATGCCGAATTTAAAAACGGATCTAATCCTTCTCAATAATATCTAGACATCGGATGTCCAGATATGGGTTGTTTTTATTCAAATTCTATTTTCAAAGGTAAGAGTATAAGAGTAAAGGGGCCAGGTACCCTTGATTTTTATCAGTTCGGTACACAATATGCATTTATTAGCGTTCAAAAACCCCCGCTTTTGCTGGGGTTTTTGAACTGGATTATTTTTTATTTTTTATTTCTTCTTTTAATTTTTTGATAAATTTTTCCAAAGTTTCTTTTTCAGACCCGCCTTCCCTTTTTTCCACTGTTATTGTTTCTGATTCTATTTCTTTATCGCCCAATACCAGAAGATAGGGGATTTTGCTTGTTTTGGCATTTCTTATTTTTTTACCGAGAGATTCATCGCTTTCATCAAGCTCGGACCTGATGTCTGCTTCCTTCAGGGCAGTATGAACTTCTTCAGCGTATTTTTTATGTTTTTCGCTTATGGGAAGTATCGCAACTTGCACGGGCGAAAGCCAAAGAGGAAAGGCGCCGGCATAATGTTCTATAAGGGTAGACATAAATCGTTCAATAGATCCCATAATCGCGCAGTGTATCATCACCACTTGTTCTTTTTCTCCTTTTTCATTTGTGCACACTAGGCCGAAGTTTGCCGGTTGATTGAAATCAAGTTGAATTGTTGCTACCTGAAACGTGCGGCCAATAGAGTCTTTGCTGATAAAATCTATCTTGGGGCCGTACATCGCGGCTTCCCCCTTGCCGTCAATATAATTTTTAATTCCACGTTTTTTTATAAGGGCAAGTATTGCTGATTCGGATTTCTCCCAAACTTCTTTCGTGCCAAGATATTTTTCGAAAGTGTCAGGATTGTGTTGCGAAAAGCGTATTTGCATATTTGCGAATCCGAATGTTTTGTAAAATGTATCTATCATGTCCCAAATAGCGAATACTTCTTCTTCTATTTGGTTTTCGCGACAAAATACATGCGCATCGTCTTGGGTGATGGAGATTACGCGCGAAAGTCCGGAAAGTTCCCCCGACTGTTCGTCGCGATAGACCATAGTAGTCTCGCAATATCGTTGGGGCATGTCGCGGTAGCTTCGTTGTTCGCATGCAAAAATTTGGGCATGATGAGGGCAATTCATCGGCTTCATTGCATAGATATGATGTTCACGCGTCTCAATTTTAAAGAGCTCGTCGGCGAATTTTTTCCAATGTCCCGATGTTTCGTAAAGATCCTTTTTTGTGATATGGGGAATAGTAACTTTTTGATACCCGCGTTCTTTGCGAAGTTCCCACACATAATCATTTAAGAGTTCACGGATAATAGTGCCCTTTGGTGTCCAAAGAGGAAGGCCCGGGCCGACAAGTTCTGAAAATACAAATAGTCCCAACTCTTTGCCGAGTTTTCGGTGGTCGCGCTTCTTTGCTTCTTCTTGCTGAACAAGATACTCTTCCAACCCTTTTTTGTTTTCGAAGGCGAGCCCATAAATACGAGTAAGCATTTTATTGTTTTCATTTCCTTTCCAATACGCGCCTGCGATATGGGACAACTTGAAAGCATCGGGTTTTATTTCGCTAATATCATCAACATGACCGCCCCTGCAAAGGTCAATGAAGTCACCGGACTTATAAAGTGTAATCTCTTCTCCTTTGGTGGTTATTTCCGCAATTAATCCTTGTTTATACGAATTGTCTTGAAATTTTTTTAAGGCCTCTTCTTGTGATACTGGTTCAGGAACAAAATGTTCCCAGGTTTTTAGGATTTCCCGCATTTTTTTCTCTATCTTTGGGAGATCAGCGTCGTTTATTGGCGAAGAAAATTCAAAATCATAATAGAATCCGTTATCTATTGCAGGGCCGATTGTCGGTTTGGCATCGGGATAAAATTCCAAAACTGCCGCCGCTAAGAGGTGGGCGAGGGAATGCCGTATTTTTGTAAGCTTATCTGAATCCATTCCACTAATCATAGCAATTTTCTATGTTTTACAAAATGATCAACCGCATTAAAAGCATTGTGGTATCCCATAATGATTGCGATACGCGGTTGTTCACCCAGCCCTAATTTCACAGAACTGATTTAAGTTGCATAATTTATAAAATTTTTTATCCTATCCATTACATCACAAAGTGGGTGAACGGTAAAATTAGGGCTGGGGTTTATTATCCGCACAACTCGCAGTGTTCTTTAGGCGGATAATAAAAAAGCGGATCATAAGATCCGCTTCAGTTTTTTTGGGATGGTTTCAATTTACCTTAAAAAACCAACTAGCAGGGAAATAGATTTGATCTTTTATTAAACCAATAACCGGGTTGCCTCTTTCTGTTTGAATTTCAACCAACCAAACAGGGTTTACCCTCGCCAACCCCATGAAACACCCTCTTACTTCAAAGATATAAGAATGATACCCCCTGTAAAATTTTGATAAATAAAAATCATCTTCTTTTATCATTATTTTATCTCCTTTTTCAAATGGGGGTTTAATTTGTTTAGCTTGCTCAGCCTGTGTAACCCCTTGCCCAATCAATGCAGTTTCGGCCATTTTTGCCTCCTCTAATAATGTTCTAAAATCTGTAAACAGTATTCATCTTTGTGAGAAAATTGTCAACCTAAAACCCCCACATTATAATGTGGGGGTTTTATGAAAACTCTTTTACTCTAATTCTTTCACTGCCTCAATTAATATACTAATTTCGCCGTTGCGATTGGAAATTCTTCCTTTTATAGAAATACACTTATCTGGCAAGAGGATATTTTTGTGCGCTTGAAATATTTTTGGAAATGCCACCGTTTCAATAGTGCCGGATAAATCAGTAAATTTAATAAACGCCATCTGGTCGTTATTTTTCGTGAATACAGTTTTCACTTCTTCAACAATCCCGGAAACGGCGCAAAGCATTCCTTCACGCAACTCTTCTTTAATTTTTTTTATATTTACTTCTCTTTTTTCTAATTTCTCGCGGTGTTTATCCAGCGGATGTCCAGAAACATAAAGTCCAAGCAATTCTTTCTCCCACGCCAGTTTTTCCTCTTTAGTCGCTGGCGTGGCATCTTTGAATTTAAATGTCAGAGTGGCGTTTTTTGTCTCGCCGAAAAGCGATGTTTGGTTTTTATGAACTTTTCCTCCTTCGCGATTGTAGCCAAGCACTTCTTCCGTATTTGAAAGAAAAACTCCGCGTTCACCGAGACCGTCCAAACTTCCAGACTTAATAAGAGACTCAAGGGATTTTTTATTTAAATTTTTATGTTTTACGCGATCCAAAAAATTTAAAAATGTTTTAAATTTTCCATTTTTCTCTCGCTCGTCAATAATCGCTTGGGCGATATCCGTACCTAAATTTTTTATAGAAAAAAGTCCGAAACGGATTTCCTCTTGGCACTCTCTTTTTTTAGTTACAACCGTAAAATCACCAAAACTTTCATTTATGTCGGGCGGGAGTACGGGAATTTTCATTCGCTTGCATTCATCCATTATTTCTGTTGCTTTTTCAATATCGCCGGCATCAGCTGTGAGGACTGCCGCCATATAGACAGTAGGGAAATTCGCTTTCATATAAGCCGTTTGATAAGCGACACGACCGTAACTTGCGGCATGGGCTTTGTTAAAACCATAAGCGGCAAATGGTTCAATCAATTTCCAAAGTTCTAGGGCTTTTGCTGGTTTCATTCCGTTATCAATGCATCCGGAAACAAATTTTTCTTCCTGCGCCGCCATTTCTTTTGGAATTTTTTTACCCATTGCTTTGCGAAGTTTATCCACTTCAAGCCAAGAATATCCGGCGATTTTTATGGCAATTAACATAACATCATCTTGGTAAGTTATGACTCCGTAAGATTGGTCAAGAATTTCCGCCATACGCGGATCGAAATATTGTACGAGTTTTGGGTTGTGTTTGCGCTTAATATAGTCAGGAATTTTTTCCATCGGTCCCGGGCGATAAAGGGCAACCATGGCATTGATATTGTTGATGCTTGTTGGTTTTAATTCTTTAAGATAGCGAGTCATACCAGAACCGTTTAGCTGAAAAAGACCCATAGTTTCTCCACGTGCCAACATCTCAAATGTTTTTTTATCGTCTATTGGAATTTTTTCTATATCTATATTTATGCCGTACAATTTTTTTACTATTCTTACTGCATCGCCTAAAATCGCCAAATTCCGGATTCCCAAAAAATCAAATTTCAAAAGTCCAGCATCTTCCACCGCCCACATATCGTACTGAGTGATTATTTTCCCGCCCTTGGGGTCCAATTGAGTCGGAACAAATTCATAAAGCGGATATGGTGAAATAACAACACCTGCCGCGTGTACGGAAATGTGCCTTGCGCATCCTTCCAATTTTTTTGCAATATCAATAATTTCTTTTGTATCTTTTTCGTTTTTATACATCTTGGCAAGCTCCGGCGACATTTCCATCGCCCTATCAATAGTCATTGGGAATCCTTGAGAACCCATGGGAATCAATCGAGAAATTTTATCTCCCACCGCGTATGGGTACCCGAGAGCGCGAGCTACATCGCGCACCGCCCCTCGTGCCATCATTGTTCCGAATGTTCCGATTTGGGCGACCTTATCTTCACCGTATTTTTCTTTGGCGTAGGAGATTACTTCGTCCCTTCTGTTGTCCGCGAAATCCATATCAATATCTGGAGCCGACGGGCGTTCCGGGTTTAAAAATCGTTCAAACGGTAATTTGTATTCAAGAGGGTTTACAGTGGTAACACCAAGAAGGTAGGTAACAATAGAGCCGGCCACCGACCCGCGAATTGTGGTTAAAATATTATGTTCTCGCGCGAAACGAATGAGGTCAGCGACAACAAGAAAGTAGGGGGCATAGCCCTTATTTTTGATAATTTTAAGTTCGTACTCAATGCGGTTTTCTACCTCTTTATTTTTTTTAATTTCGCGGTCAGAAATTCCATCATAAGCCATTTTTTTCAGAATTTCGTCGTAATTTACATTTCCGAGCCCTAAATCCGGAAATACCCAGTTTCCCAGCTTTAATTCCAAGTCGCACATATCGGCAATTTTCATGGTATTTTCTACCGCCTCTGGGATGTCTTTGAAATAATCAAGCGCTTTTTTTGTGTCTATAAAAGAAAAATCATCCGCACTAAAAGTGAGGCGGTTTTCATCTTTAGTGTCGGTACCCGTTTGGACTGCAAGGAGAGTGTCGTGGGCTTTGCGGTCGTCTTCTTGCAAATAGTGCGAATCATGTGTTCCAACAATAGGAATATTTAATTTTTTTGAAAGCAAAACTAATTTATCTCTGACCATTTTGGCGCCTTCGATTTTAGTGTGATTCATTACTTCAATAAAATAATTCTCCTTGCCGAAAATTTCTTTGTATTCAAGAGCGATTTTTTCCGCATCCGCGTCTTGTTTATTTTGAAGTGCCCGCGATAATTCTCCGCCAAGACATCCCGAAAGAGCGATAATCCCGTGATGGTATTTGCGCAAGAGCTCTTTATCCATGCGCGGTTTATAATAATAGCCCTCAAGGTTGGCGAAGGTGACGAGCTTGATGAGATTTTTATAGCCAGTTTCGTTTTTTACTAAAAGTGTTAGGTGGTAGCGTTTATTGTCCACATTCGGCTCTTTGTCAAAACGAGTGCGATTGGCAACATACGCTTCAACGCCGATGATCGGTTTAATACCGTGCGATTTGCAAGTTTTGTAAAATTCAATTGCGCCGTACATATTGCCGTGGTCGGTAAGCGCAAGCGCGGGCATTCCGTGCGCTTGCGCCATTTTCACCATATCTTCAATTTTAGACATCCCATCCAAGAGGGAATAGTGAGAATGAGTATGGAGATGTATAAATTTAGGTTCCATTGTTGATGGCATTATACACCTCTCATTGGTACTATTTAACTGTGAAAAAATTTGTTATAGGAATAGATGAAGCAGGGCGCGGACCTCTTGCAGGACCTGTTTCCGTTGGAGCGGTGGCGGTGAAAAAAACAATTTATAATTCACGGCCCAAGAAAGAATTCAAAGGAATACGGGATTCCAAAAAACTATCCGAAAAAGAAAGAGAAAAGTGGTTTACGAAATTAAAAAAGTTCAAAGACGAAAAAGTAATTAATTACGCAGTTTCTTTTTCAAGCGCTAAAGTTATTGACGAAAAAGGGATAGTTTTTGCCATTAGGCGTGCGCTTGCTCGCTCTTTAAAAAAATTAAATTTACGACCCGGCGCGTGCGAGGTTTTGCTTGACGGTTCTCTTTACGCACCAAAAGAATATAAAAATCAAAAAACCATAATTCACGGCGACGACAAAATTCCCCTCATTTCATCTGCGTCCATTATCGCCAAAGTTTCCCGTGACAGGAAAATGAAACGCTTTGCCAAGAAATATCCCAAATATAATTTTGAAAAACACAAAGGATACGGCACTAAAGCCCATTACCGCGCTATAAAAAAACACGGATTATCCGAAATCCATCGCAGGAGTTTTCTTAAAAATTCGTGAAACTAAATCCGCAGATTTTATATCTACGGATATACATACATATTGACAAAAATAGCAAAATATGCCAAACTTTTAGCAGGTATTTTGGGTTTTTCTCTTGCCTTTTCAAGAGAGTTCTTTTCAGGAGGTAGATAAATGGACACCAATCAACAAACATTTGAGTTTTTACTTCAGGGGATAATAGCAAAGGCAAAAGCCTGCAAAACAACGGAAGAAGCCAAGGCATTGCTTGATGCCTCTCCGAGGGGCAGTGAAGCAAGAAAGATTTACAAAGCCCGATGGGTTGAGCTTGCAGATTCTGAAGCTCCGGCAAAAGCGAAAGCCTGCAAGACAGCGGAAGAAGCCAAGGCATTGCTTGATGCCTCTCCGAGGGGCAGTGAGGCAGAAAAAATCCACAAAGCCCGGTTGATTGAGCTTGAAGTTTCTGAAGCTTTGGTAAAAGCGAACGCTTG